>Ga0209208_10005590_pt1 | contig 17498 bp, 13 predicted proteins | sample S1TSphfallax_3_FD_187694 | JGI IMG/M metagenome (GOLD analysis project Ga0209208, IMG submission 187694) | Host-associated microbial communities from peat moss isolated from Minnesota, USA - S1T2_Fd - Sphagnum fallax MG (SPAdes) (version 2) | ecosystem: Host-associated > Plants > Peat moss >... | reverse complement strand
AAAACATTAGACAAAAACACATCATGCTTTTTATCTCCATTCAATTCAGAGTACATATGGATATGCCTATTCATAACTTGATGATTTCTACCCAAATTCATATTTAATATTCAGTATTGAATTTTTTTCAATAATGAATAACACCAACTTTACATTTTTTGGAATTATAAATAAGTTTGATTCATATAAATAGTTTGTTAATCAGTTAGAATAAATATTTTTTCTTTTCAAAAATTCAGATGATAAGTGATTAATTATATAAATTTAGATAATAAATAACTCGATAATACATTTTCTGAAGTCAAATAAATAATTATTTGAAATAACTATAAAAATAGATTGAATAATTCTAATATATTTTCATTTAATCAATTAAAATAATTCATTATCTGATACTAATTACCATAATTCATTAACTCACTAATTATAATTATTTCAATTCGAAAAATTATTTAGATAACTAGATCATTGGTTAATTAATTCAAGCAATCAATCCAAATAATTAATTCAAATAATTAATTCAAATCACTATTTCAAGGAACTAAATATTTAGTATTTAATTCACATATTTAATTATCATATGCTCAGTAATATTTAATTGTATAACTTATATAATGAAAAACAAACACCAAACATGTGGGAGATTTTTTTTATAGTTGCAACTAAATAACAACTAAAATATTTAATTTATATGTTTTATCTTTCAATTCCATGTTACAAACTATATAAAAAAAGCACATTCTCTTATATTCTCACATTAAAATACGTGTGCCATTTTGGGATGAGTTCAAAAAAGCTTAACTTTAAAAAGAAAATATAAAATAAAAAAAATATTTTTTCATAGCTATTTTTTGGTTTATTTAGTCTTGTGTTTTTTTACCTACTTACCTACCTAAGTAAATAAATAGGTCCTATTTTTTTACCTATTTACATAAGTAGGTAGGTAGATTTAAAATAAATACATAGGTATGTAAGTTTTATGACCTACCAACCTAATTATGGTTATGTACGACCAACCTAGCTATTAAAATAATTATTTATTTTTATTTATTTATCCTAAAATACAATTAATATGCCATGTGGCTATTTTTGTTGTGCCAAATGTTACAATTTCAAACCATCTGTCACCTAAAAGAAGGGGGTCCACAATCTGATCGAACACCCTTGCAATACACCAATCCTACACAGAGCCCAAGCTATTGAGGTCCCTTACTTGATTCGCGTCCCCCTGATCTTCTCTCTCTTAGACTCTGTACAGGACTCAAGTTACGCACACATACGAACCCTTAAACATAGACAGTCTTCATTTCGGAAACATTCGTTGCTCTGATCGGAAAACTCAGAGCTTGCATCTCATTTACAAGATGCACAAAGGCTAATCGCGTTCAATTCCTAACCGATCTTCCACTAAACAGACCGCACATAGAGCTTGGTCCTTTGGTCTCTACTCCTACTCTGTTACTCTCTCAAACATGGTCACTGATGCACACTACAACTGCTTTTGCTGGCTACTAGCGCAGTGAAGAATTCTGTAACCAGCTAAGCTTCCTTCAAACACACAGATCTACTCATCGACTCCACTCTTCCTAGCACACAAATCTCTTAGCAAAAAAAACTCCTCTCCCTGACCTTCTCTGCAGCTCTGCTAGCTACCTCTAAGTCTGCTCTCCAAGCTTTTTGCTTCCTTGCCTTTCAATTGCCAATTCCTTGGCCGCCAAGCCTTCCAACCGCCTCAAACAATAATTGCAGCGCCTCCCTTGCCTTAATTCTGTGCCATTTTCCTCAAGCGTGGTGAGCTTCCTCGATCAACCCAGAGCAGTCGCCATGCTTGTTGTAGTAATGAGAAGTAATGCGCAGCCAAACTAGAGAGGGTGCAAAAAAAATTAGGATCAGAATCAGTGTAACTCCATCGTTCGGTCACCCCATGTTCGGTTACATATGTCACCTCTCCCTTTTTGAGAAAGCTGAGTTGCTCAACTTAGTCAAGAGGAGTGTAATAGATCTGAAGATCTCTTTGAGACCTCTCCCATTGATGTCCATCTGCATCTTTGAAAGTGCAGATCCGGCAGCCTTCCTCAAAATCAAAATTACCCTTTCCATCAACATGTCCAACAAATTGGTATGGGCCTTCCCAACTTGCACTGAGTACTCTCTTCTTACCCAGTTTCTTCATTTTCACCATCGACACTCCTGCAACCAAACCTTCAAACAGATGCTTACCCTTCCTGCTTGCATACGTGGTCTTCTACTTCTTTTGTGCCTACTCCACATTTAGCAAGACACTTTCATGTATACTTGCTATGAGCCTCACCTTCTCCAGGAATTGTGCTGCAACATCCTCAACATCAGCACCATCCTCAATCACGTCAGTCAGAGCATTCAGATAGTTATCAGCTTTGAGACGCGGTGATCGACCAGTTAGAATCATGAATGGAGAGAACCTTGTACTCGCTTGCACCCCACACCTGTACCCGAACAAGACTTTTGCCAAGTGCTCATCCCAGCAATCTACATTTGCAGGATTCATAGCCAAAACAATGATACCATGCTTGATGGTCTTAATCATGCGTTCCGCCATCCCGTTACACTGGGGCCATTGGGGCGCAGTGCGTTGGTGTTGGATTGCATAGTCCTTACACATCACGTTGAACTCTGCAGCCCACTCCCCCCCATTGTCAGTCAGTACAAATTTGGGAACTCCATATCTACAAATTATGTCATCCTCTAAGAACTTGGCTACTGTTTTAGCTCCATGATCAGCAACCGCCTTTGCCTCGCACCACTTAGAATAGTGGTCGATGGCTACTAGGATATATTTGTTGCCTGACTTAGTCTCAGGCAATGGCCCTACAGTATCCAGTGCAACTTGATGGAACAGATCACAAACGGGAATACTCTTCAATTGCTCATCTCCTGATCGGATGCTGCTTGAGCTCCTCACCAATTGGCACTGTTGGCACCCTCTGACCACTATCCTGACATCTGCAGTCCGACTGTGCCAAAAATACCTTCATCGAATCTCCACCAACGTCCGTTGTTCACCGAAATGCCCCAGGTCTTCGTGCATTTGTTTAACCAGAGACACCCTCTCCTCGGGTTTGGGCACAAGCAATGTTTTGAAGAAAAGTTTCTGCTCCTTCCAGCAATAGTTGTTTGCCCTCTTCCTGATCCTCTTGCTCTCCTCAAAGTCCAGTGCATCCAACAACACACCTTCCTTCAACAGCATTAGGCATTATGTATCCTCCCAGATGTCAATGCCACTAGACTTCATTCCGGGGTCTTCTTCATCATCGGGTTCTGTGGGGCTCAATTCCTGATCCCCAAACTCAGCCAGTTCCTGAGTTGCCAAAACTAAATCTAACTGTTGTCGCTTATCAAAATACTGAGGTCTCCTCCTCTTCAGCACCATTCGTGTTTCCTCATGCTGCACCGATCCACCACCCGTTGGCATTACTTCTTCACCTGGGATAGACTCTTCAGATAGGTCCTCTTCTGATGCGATGTCAAGCATATACAGCTGATGGTCGCTGACATATTTCCAGTGGTTGATGCCAAAGCAACAGGCTCCATGCTGTATCAATCTTCTGTCCTTCCTCCTGACACCCATCCATTCTATTTCCTCTCCTGTCAGAGCATAGAGAAGCTCTCCTCCTTCTTCAGGTACATCAGCTTGAGTACCTACAATGTCCTAGATCTTTGCACCGAGATCCTCATCATCTGCAGCTGATCCAACTGGGTTCCTACTCAAGGCATCAACGTTCATGTGCATGAGTCCTGGTTGGTGTACTATTTTGAAACTAAAGTCTTGCAACATGCCAACCCATCTGCCTCTTCGACCATGTGCATTGGATATAGTCGCTAACCACTTTAGGGGTTTGTGATCTATACGTAGGATGAAGTGTTTCATGTGCAAGTATTGTTTGAAGTGCATCACACCCCAGATCAGAGCGTAGCATTCCCCTTCCATTGGATGGAATTTCCTCTGTACCTCAGTCAGGCTCTTGCTGGCATATGCCACCACTCTCTCAAACTTCCTTTCTTTCTGCAACAATATGGCTCCCACGCCCTTGGGTGACCAATCCACATCCAGCTAGAAGGTCCGCTTAAAGTCTGGTCGTGTGAGTACAGGCGCGTCCACCAGAGCTGCCTTTAATGCCTGGTACGCCTGTTCACAGTCCACATTCCATACAAATGCAATGTCCTTCTTTGTCAATTCAAACAAAGGACCTGCCAATCTCGAATAACCTCTAACATACTTCCGATAATAGCCTGTCAGACCTAAGAATGATATGACGCTTGTGACATTCTTTGGTTTTGGAAAATGCAACACCGCTTCGATTTTTCCAGGATCGGGTCGGATACCCTCCCTGCTCACCACATGACCCAGAAAGGTGATAGCCTTAGGAGCAAAACAACACTTGCTGGAGTTGAGCTTTAGATTCACTTCCCTGAGTTTGCAGAGCACTGCATCCAAATGTTGAATGTGCTCCCCCCAAGTCTCACTGTGCACATTGAGGTCGTCAACGAACACTTTCAGAAACGTGCTTCCCAAGTCCTTAAAGACCTCTGACATAGTTCGAGTGAATGTACTCGTTGCGTTCTTGAGTCCGAATGGCATAATGGTCCAATCATACAATCCAGTCTTGGTGATCAAAGCTGTCTTCTTCATATCCTCTGGAGCTATTCGAATTTGCCAAAAACCAGATTGGAGGTTTAGAGCAGTAAACCATGTCGATTTGCCCATCTGATCAATCACATCCTCGATGAGTGGCATTGGAAACATATCTCGATGCGTTTGAGCGTTGAGAGGTCGATAGTCTCCACAGAAACGTCTGTTCCCATCTTTCTTTATTGGCAGCGTCACTCGACAAGCATATTCAGAGATACTGGGTTTCATCTTACCCAAATCAACCAGTGCATCTATCTGTCTCTTTACTTTAGTCTCCTCCCAGTAAGACAGTCGACCAGGAGAAGCTTTGCAAGGTGGGAACCCTTGCGTGTCAATACTATGCTCACCAATGGTGCAGCAGCCCAGTTCGCCCTTGTTCCAAGCAAATACGTCTTGGTATTTTTCCAAGACCTCCTAGAGTTGTTGCTGCCCATTCTTACCCAAATCGGTGTCGATCTTGATTCGTTCACAGATCTCCTTCCACCTAATCCCCAACTCAAGATGGCTGCACGACGTAAATCTCTCAGTGGGCTTGCAGTCAAAGTTGCCAATTTCTACCTGAACAATTTCGAGTAGCATTGGAACTGGAGAGTCATGCTTGGGTTTGTGTTGCTGCAACAACACTGGCCCAGGTACATTGTGTGTGGACACGTGCATGGACTGTATGTTCTCCTCTGCATCAGTTGCCCACCTGATCCAGTCGGCATAATCATCCCCATCCAAGATTTCCTCTGTCATGATCCCATCAGCCTGCTCCTGCAACATTAGTCGGAGCATTTCCTATGGTCCTTCCTAGCTTACCAACTCCTCAAACTCAGCATCCACAAACTCGTCTTCTGAATCGATCTGTTCTAATCGATTAGATTCCGAGTCATAATATTCACCATCGTCACTTTCATCATCAAAATCTGAGGCAAACGCGGCACCCCCTTCGTTGACAGTCTCTCGATTTTGATCAGGCACCCCGTCACTTTCTTGATTAACATGTGCGTCCTTCCAAGAGGTCGACGCTTTTCGTACCATTGTACCCAACTCACCTTATGCAGCAAATTTACTACTGTCAGTGGCAATACTTCTACATTAGTACCAGGCCCATGCCATACCTGGATCAGACCTCGTTCCACATCAACCACCGCTCCAATCTTCATCAGGAAGTCTAGTCCCAGTAGCACGTCGTATCCATCTGTGTCGACTACCATGAAAGTCATGGCACACTGTATACCCCCGATTTTAACCTGTACTTCATCAACCCGGCCCAATGCCCGAGTGATCACTCCCGATGCCGTCTTGTAACTCTCATTTCCTGTCACAAGATGCATCATACCTAATTCTCTCACTATAGCAGCAGCCAGCACCAACATAGATGCTCCTGTATCTACTAACCCTTCAACAATGCAGTTACTGATATCTACAGGCAAGTGTAGAGTTTTACTGCGATGCGTCTTACTGACGCAGATCTTCCTAAGTGATGGGAGTGCAGGGACCACCAAAACCTGATTCTCAGTGGTCTCCGAATCCCTTTTTCTCCTTGCGAGCTTCACCAAAGAAAAATGGTTGAAATGTATAAGATTAAAGACTAGCCCTTCATCTTTCCTTAATTTTAAAAAAGTTTTGAACATTATGATCACACAAGTTATGACTAAATGTGAGATACAAGGAATTAGGATGTTGAGGGGTGCAAAATAATAAATTATTTTTCATTATGTTGATGACACATCATTGTCATTACCCGCCGGGGGGAGGGATGTGAATATAGGGATATTACTTCTCAACCATTGTTTACAAATTACAGGGTTGGAATTCAACTAAGAAAATAACATGGCTTTTCATGGTTGAAACCATGATGGCTAAAAAAACATAAATGAAAATGGGTTGTTGATGAAAAGCTTGCAAAGTGTTAGGTATTGTGTTGGGGATAAGTTTGGAGATTCAAAATGTGAATATTTTCTTAATTGATAAGATTTGAAAATTTTGAAAGTATTGGAATATTATCGATTTGTCAATTGTTGGTAGATGAATCATTGTAAACTCAATTCTTGCCATTAAAGTTTTCACAATCTAGGTGCATTTATAAAAAGCCATTTGCAAATGTAAGACAATTTTCAAAAACTATTTTTAGAATGGTCATGAGTATACAAGAGATAGAATCTATTAGGTTGATTATTGCACATAAAGAAAAGTGGGTGGTTTGAGTTTTCTGGACCCTAAAGTAACCTTGAATGTTATATTGTGTAAATGGACATTCATGCCATTTGAGTTAGGGGAATCCACTTTTTAAATTCTTTCGAGAGATTGTTTGAACAAAATGCAACCTTATTCATAAATAATGGTTTATTAATGTTCAATGGATGTTAGTTCAAAGACATCAAACTATAATGGGCATTACAATTTGGAGTTAAATATCCAAGGCAAAGAAAAACATATGTAAATCATTACTACCTAACCTTCCCATGTTGGTTGAAATTATAATGAATGTTAAACTTTGTTGATTGACACATTTTTAAAGGTCAAGAATTTGGGTTTTTTATTAAATTGCAAATATTTGATTTACAAATTATAAGATATTGGTAGGATGTCCATATCTGAAAATGTGAAAGCTAGTATAAGATTAAAGACCTTACCAAATGAAGGGAAGTGTAATATTGCATTTAGAAGAAGATAAAAATTTTGCCCAATAATTTTGAAAGTTTGAATTCAATTCCCCTAAGCAACAAACTATAGCTAGTGAATGGTTTGTTATGTACTCTAACATCACATACTTGATGGGCCATGATTTGGTAATAATAGTTGTGCAAAATTTACTTTTCATAAGTTTGTATGGAATAGACATGCATGTCATTCATCTATTTGTAATGCTTGAACATTGATGTCATGCACATTGTTTATACACAAATGTCATATGTCTATTCATATTGTTTAAACATGGATGTTGTATGTCTATTCTATTGTTTAGACATGAACATTGTGCACACAACTTCCATGTTTAAATTATACACAACATTCACATTTAATCAATACAAACCTATGAATTAATAGATTTCACACAAATTTGTAAAGAACTCATGAAGCTTATAAATTTGTGATGTAATACAATTTTCATCCCATGTTTAGTATTATGCACTTTTGCCATGTTTTTGCCTACTTGCTTTGATATCTAGATGAGGTATTTAACATTATCACAAAATTTTGTATTTATAGCTTTAATGAAATCTTCATCATGGTATAAACAAAGAAGATGACCGAAATAAAAAATCAATTGTGGAGCAAAGGATGTTGGTTCAAAATGAATGTTTTTAATTTGAGGAAATGTTCAAACAAAATACATTTTCATCTCTTTCATGGATGGTTGGATTCATTTGGATTTAACCTTGGGTAATGACAATAGGTTAGTAAACAAATTTATTGGATTACACAATAAGAAAAAGGTAGGAATTGTTTAACAAAAAAAAAATTATTTCAAAGTATCTCAAAAAATTGGCCCAATATATTATCCCAAGATTACAACATAAAATGGAATGAAGTCTAGAAAATGAACATGGCAAAGAAAGATATTGAATTTCTTTGGATTTATATCACAAACCCTTATTTGTCATCATTGTGTTGTATTGAACAAGTAGGGGGAGTTTTGTTCCCTACTTGTTCACATAACATGATGGAAGGTCCATAATGATAGGTACATATATAAAAAAGACAATGGGGGGAACATTTTCCCACCACCTCCAAAAACAAAATAATGTGATAATAACATATCTTCAAGTAAACAATCATTTCAAGAAGCTTAACTTCTTTTGAATAGAATAGTGGGAAGGACTTTTTTTTGAACAACCTAAATTTAGATTGTTGATGAGGACCTCAAAATAATAGTGCAACTTATGTGGTAGGTTGAAGAATGCCATTACAAATCAAGTTTTGAAAATGATTTTTGCCCAATTGCAAAATATGAGAATAATAGTCAAAAGTTAATTATGACCAAAATTTTGATATAAATATGAAGAGAATTGGGTTCATTTGCAAATAATTTCTTTTCAATTTCAATTTCTTTATTTCAATTACAAAAATTATGACCATGATCACCAATGGGGAACATGTAGTTTTGAGGTTTCAAAAAATGGATAACATATTTCCATTAAATGATTTAGAGTAGGGAATTGGTGAGAACTCATTGGAAAAGAACGTTGAAAATAACAATTTTGATGTTGATGAACATGGAAACATTTTTATGCAAGCTTGAGAACCTACTTCTATTCTTAGATATTGAATCCTTTTGAAAAAAATTGAATAAAAACTAAAGAAAAAGTACTTGAAGCAAACCTTGATGACCTATTACATGAATGAAAGAAGAATAGGTTTTTGGTTAAAGTGATTATGGTTCATGTGAATTGAATCGTTTCCATTAGATTTTTCCATTTTTATGATGAACATAATATGCACCTTTGACATAGGAGAATATACAAACTAACGTTATTTGAGTCACTTTCATATGATTTCACCAAGGAGTCTAATAACTATTAAAAACACACACACACACATATTACTATAAAAGAAGGATGTTATAACTTTGGTCAAGATGATTGAACATGGTATGCAATTGAAAGATGCATCGTTTGTTGTGCATATTTAATCAATGCAATGTTTTTAATGCATTGTGTTAGGTGATTTTCAATCCTTTGTATTTTATAATTGTTTATGTTTTTCCATGTAGATAATAAGGGATTGTGTGTGAGTTATATTTTTCATTTCATTCTTCTATTATAATTTTTACACGTTTACATTATGTTGATGTGATTACTTAATTTGACAATTGTTTTTACTAATAGTTTTCTCCACCAAAGGTTCAAAAGTTGGCCTTTTATGTGGAGTTCCATCTTAAACAATCTATAGCTACTTTCATATGTCAAGACCCTAGATTCAATTATGGCCTCCTTGTCTTTGCTTTCATCTTTGTGTGTGATGACCTTTCATTATGTCAATGACATTGACACAAGACAATGAATTCCAATGTAATTGAATCAATTAACTATTCATCAAGACTTGTTCAAAGTCTTTCATCCAAAGTTCATTTATCTACCTTTAATCAATCATTCCTATTGTTTTCATCCATATGTCCTCTATGGTTTTCATTTCATTTGTTCACATTTTTCATTCATCTACATGTTTCATTCATCCAACTATAGTTCATGTTTTCATCCATTTTATCATCATCATTTTTCATCTATCTAATTTTCCTCCATCATTCACACATATTTCATCCATAGTTTTCATTCACTTACCATTTTCAACCATCCAACTTTTATTTGAGATTTCCTTTTCATCCACCTTTCATCCATAGTTTTTGTTCATGAACCACTTTCAGTCATCTTCATTTACCATTCATCCATGGGTGCTCATTACTCCTGTGCTCATCAAATAGCATTCCCATGGGTTGGGTGCAGGAGCACCGTCATCCTTCACATTAGAAAAAGTTAGCAAATGAGTACAATGGCAAAAGACACAGAGAAAACACCAATGTATACTTGAAATGATGAAAGCATGTATGCAGAACAAATCAACAAGAGATCATAACAAAACTACCCCAGCACATTTTTCTGCCCAAACTCATAGCTGCACAGGAAACACAATACTATTCACCAACCTTGACACTGATCATAGGAATTGGCAACAATACAGGCTCCACATTTGGAGTTGTTAAGTCTTGGACATAGGAAATATCACAAAAAATGCTTTTTGGAGGCATTTGGCTAGGAAATCTTTCATTCCATCACCAATGAAAGAAATATTTTGCACTGTGTGGCATGTGCTCTTGCAACAGATTTTAGGCCATTGCAACCTTCAGGGTCTTTGTGGGACAACATTGTACCTCTTACTTTGGACTAGATGAGGAGCAGCTCTCAACTGTAGGCTATCCATGGTGTAACAGACCAGATTGAAAACCTCCTCAACTTCCACCTACTGTTGCAGCTATGGAACCCAACCCAAGCTAGCCATTTTTTGGAGGACTCATCAGGACTACTTTTTTCCTGGATGGCAACACAATGTTCATTGCAAGTGTTTCCATACTGTACTCCAGGAATTCATGCATGATTTTTTGCAAGGGAGAAAAACCCACCTGTTAAGTGGTTGCTGCAGCTCTTAAGTTCTCACTGATTGCTCCAGTCTGAGATGTGTTCTCTTCACCTTCTGATTGGCAGATTGAAGGACATGTTCACAAGTGATTCCAAAACTTAGGCTGACCACTCCTTTCAAACTACACAGGTCTGAGGGTGCCCCGCCCCTAATTAGTGCTGATTTGCACCTGTACCTTAGACAAGACACATGGGCAAGGATGCAACTACATGTTAGATGTTTGTCAGTGAAATACTGTCCTCAAAGTGAAATTTCTGTGACAGGTATATTTCTTATTCATTGTCAAGGTCATGTCTACCATTTTATCTAGGCTTAGTCGCAGTACCTGAGCCATGATCATGGATACAGTGATTCAAGTGAAGTGTTGATTTCTGTTCATGTCTGTCACAAAAATCTCAAGACAATCTCACTTAAAGGCAGTACTTCAACTCATCAGATTCTACCACAACAAACAAAAAATAGATTTGGTCCATCAGGACAGAAGAGTGAAACGAGCTTTGCCATCCATAGAAAGCTTGAGCACAGAAAATTGCAAATTGACAAGAGGAAAAAATGAAACTACCAGAACCAACATTAATATGCATGATGAGGCATTAGATCAATCATAGTAGATGTATTACACAGGAGAACCTGAGCACAACATGGCCTTTGCTTCAGCCACCCCCAGACACTGGCTGTCACAATCCAAAAAAACTACAGAGCTTCAGTAGAATTTAGGTCTGAAGCTTCCAAACCTCTGGAAGGATAAATATACAACTTGGACCACTTGACTCTTACCCTGATCTTTCTCTTCTCCTTGCACATTGCCTTCACATGTCAGTGCTTTGTTTCTGGAGGTTTCTATGTAAACAGACATTGTCCCAAAACCCTAAATTTCTCAAATCACATGCCACTCAACTGCCAAGGCATTCTCAAGTAACAAGGCAGACTGAGAATACCACAATGATTAATCAAAACTGTGAGTTGAAGCTTCCTTCCATTTGACTGCAATGACTGTCTCACAGTCAAGAAACTGAGCTCTGCTGAACTTAGAGCAAAGATGAGGGCCTGAGCAGGGGTAATCCGCAATCAGCAACTTCAGAAAAGTGTACAACAGAGGTCTATGACAGAGAATGGCAATAGCGGTCCAGGCCTTGATCCCTGCTAGCAATTTGCAGCTTGCGCATTGCTGCTGTCTCCAGCTGTCGTACTCTCTCTCGGGATACACCATACCTGCAAGACAGTCAAACTTTTCAGACTGTTGTTCCCTTGGTTTGCTACTTTGAAACAACACTATATTCAAGCTTTTTTCTTCAGGGGGTTCTGACCTCCAAGGAGCAAGACAGCATACTAATTAAAACTGATCAGCACACAGAAAGAGAGAAAAAGAAGGCTGGCCTGTGACTGATGGTTTCAAGGGACATCCGGTTTCCATCATGGCAGCCAACTCCATAGTGTAACCGTACAATCTCACGCTCCCTTGCTCCTAACTGGGAGTTAAGCAATCTATCAACATCAACCTGCCCACAAATACAAATTCCACCTTCAGTCTCACAAATCTGACCTTTGACAAAAGAGCACAAAAAAGTGGGAAAATTTTGACCTGAGACTTCAAATGACAGTTGGGCCAAAAAACTAAAGCAGTTCCTCCCCTGATAGTAGCCTGTTGAGTGCCCAGCATCCCTTCAACCCAACTCTGTTGACCACAGACTACATGAGTGGATTGAGAGCCGTAGCTCCAAGCTCCGCACACAGGATATACATGTGAAATCTTCAAAAGTCAGTAACCAGTATCACAACAACTCACATACATTATGCACTGCAAGACTGTCAGATACAACTGAGAGTAGTTAGATGTTGCTACAGGACATACCTTCATCAGCATCTGTTCCACAACATTCCATGGCTGACTTTGTCCATCTTGGTCCGCCACCAACTGTTACATACAATATGACCTACTATGTGTCACCTCACTTAGATGATGGATGATGCTTACAACTGTAAACTGGTTGACAACACTAAGCATCACTGTTTTGTTCAATATTTTCTGACAGAGATCTGTGACAAAAGGACGATTGCTTTGATGATGGAAGCATTCCAGATAAGGCCTAGGGTCTAATTTCTGTCATGCTAGGCTCCCTAGGATCCTCAACTGAATGTGGAATCCTACAAGTGTAGAGCATACCTTAAATTGTTCAACTCAACAAACTAGACCAAGTGAAAACTACCTTAAACTACTAAAGCAATTTGTACATCCAAAGGATACTTAAAAGGAATTGCACTACAAAGTTCTGCCACTCAGATTAAAGGGCCAGAAAGCTAAAGAAGTCCATTTAAGGGGGATCTCCTGGTTTGAATGTCAGGAGTGATGATTATCTGAGATGAACACTTGACTTTGAGACAAAACTAGGAATCTTCCAGCATCTACCTGATGCTATTGCATTGAAGACATAGAAGCTTTGCATTAAGACACTTACACCATGCAGGGTCTCTCCATCCCCACTTTGGAGGGTGTGGCGTCCAATTTCCATGTCCAGTGATACCAGCTTTTTAGTCACCTGCAAGAAGTTGTTCATATAGATGTAGATTACTCTTCCAGATGCAAAAATAGAGGAAATACTGAACTTCACTGTGACACTTATCTGGCATATATTGAGTTATACAAATCCTCAACAGAGGCTGTTAACAAACAGACCTTCATAGTTAATGACAGATTGACTGTTACTTCAGTTCATGTAAAATGTATTTCATCCCACACCTTCATGAGGCTGTAATAGTTTTTTAAGAAAAACAGCAAGGCGCATGTATATCTACAAAGATGAGATACCTTAAGGGCATTCTTAACCTTGGTGTTGGAAAGACTAGTTGCTTCTGAGAGGTCCTGTCACACAAAATCACCACCTGTTAAAAATGTTGACCAAGGTGTTGATACTCAGTACAATACAAATGAAAGAGCAGCTCAAGAGATTCATAAAACCAAACAGCTCAATCCCACCTGAACAGAGGCCTTGGACCCTTCAGCTAACAACTTTGACTTGGCCTTTCTGATACGACCTAGAGTGTCATGCACATGGACAGGCACTCTCACTGTCCTTGAGTGGTCAGCTATTGCCCTTGTCACCCCCTGCACATCAGAGAATGAAATGCATTAGTGATGTAGCACTCAGGGACATGGATCATTACCAACCAAGCTGTATTTGTAGAGTTAACAAGTATGTGAATGAATTGTTTGTATTTCCAAGCAAGGTGAGAAAGTTGGATTGTTATCACAAACCAATTCCATCATATATACAAGACCTGGTTAAATTAGCAGAAATCAATATCAAGCATTCATCTTCAGACCTTCATGACCTACTATTTTAATTCATGATAATGGCTCTACACCCATGTATTATCAGACCATTCCAGAACTACAGTCACATGGGTAATCATGAAAGTTTTACACAAAATTAAATATCATATACTTATCCTCTGCAATCTAGGCTTGTATACACAATGGAGATTTTGAATTAAACAAGAGAACATATTGCATTGTGTCATTTTGCATTCAGAGCACCTTGAAAGGAGTAATCAAATTTTCCATCAATTGGTACACCTAATGCATCAACTCGGAGACAAATGGTTTGCATGCATGTCTAAGCAAATAGGTCTTCAAATGGGGTCAGTGTATCACCTGACGAATCCACCAGTGGACATAAGTAGACAGCTTATAACCTCTGGTATGATCAAACTTCTCCACGCCTTTCAAAAGTCCAATAGAGCCCTCCTGTAATGCCACCAGATCCTTCAACCTCAAAGACTCCAATCTTTTTAACATGAAATACTGCTATACAACAACTGCAATTATCCTAGACAAGCATTCAAGCAAATGCTATCAAACATAACAAATATGTGCCAATCACTCTTGTGGACACAAACAATAATAATAAATAGTTTCATTCTCATTAACAGGAATATTGCCTGATTTCAAATTCCTGTCCGGATTGCAAGTTGTCAATCCAAAACATCGTCAAATAGCAAATTGCAAATTTTCATGACTACAATATGCAGGATCATAAACCTTAGGGGGGTCATGCATGAGTCATTTAATGGGGTTCCATGATGAAAGCATCCACTTAAAAAAGAAACCAAAAATGTAAACAGAACCTTGCAGCTCTCATACTAACCTGGATTAGGTCTGCCATTTCAAGTCCATAGCTGTGGTAGCGCTTTGTGACTGACACTACAAGTCGCAGATTTGCCATAACCATTTTATCTCTTGCAAACTCTGCTTCTTCCAGCTTCCCCACCAACTCACCTATAGGCATGTGCATATGATCTGCCCACTCCTTCTTTGAAGGCTCATAGCCTAGCTCCACTGCAAGTCTGTAATCAGCAAACACACTAAATCAATCTAGTATTATGTAGAAAATGACTTCTCTGTATGATTTGTACTTACCCTCACCTTCCAAGCAGCAAACTAGTTACATAGACAGACTTTCATTAAGACAAAACTCAGCTCCTTTCAAAAGCAGGTAGACCGCACAAAATTGTGCACATGCTCCCATACCAGAAGGTGAAAGAATGGCCAACAGCAGGGTAAGAGCATAGTCTTCAAGTGAGAATGCAAGTTGCCCAGAAAACCACTAAGTACACTGCAACAAAGGAAGAACTCTGAACAGATCCCAGAATTAGTGAAGCTGAGAACTACTAGTACACAGTAGCTGATCAAAACTGAGAGCAGTTCATGGTGATGCAGAGGGCATGCACTTGAATTGTTCTTTATGTCCAATTCCACCTCACTATTTAATGCCATCCCCTGAAGTACCAGGAACTAAAACATCCCCTGTATGACATAAACTCTGACAACACCTGAAATTCTTGCCTGGATCTTTCAAGTTACCAAAAAGAACAGCAATGAAAACATAGAGATCTCTGCCCAACTAAAAATCTGAAGCTTCTGAAGACCCATCAGACACAACCCGATCTCGATAGAAACATTTTGACATATAATTCTAATTGTGCGATCAATGGTGAGTAAATGGTATACAAACTTTCAACATACTTCTTTCTGCACTCTCTGAGGTTCGCACCAATTTGCATTTTCTTAGAGAGCACAATTTCTTCATCCCTGGTGAGCAGATCAATCTTTGTGATGTCCCTCATGTAAGTGGTTAGGTAGTCTTGCAGGCTCTCAGGTTTGACATGCTTCACCCTCCCTCCCTTCTCGTACTTCTTCATAGGCCAAATCATGAGAACCTCAGGTGGTGTTGCTGGTGCACTTGTTGCCAGTCGTTTCTTCCTTGCCTCCAGACGACGGCTGCGTGCAGATGGCCTCCCTGAGCCCACCACTCCTGGTTCCAAACCACTTGGACTAGCCTCATAACCTGAAGGAACTTCTGCTGCTTCTTCTTCCAATACCTTCTTCTTATTAAGCTTTGGTTTTCTCCTCTGCTTGCGCTGGCTTGTAGCTTCTTTAGATGATTGTAAAATTTTCTCTAGAGATAATGCCCACTGTGCTTCCAGTATAGCTCGCTCAAGAATACTCCTGGCATCACGTTCAGGAGACGTTTCTAGTACCATAGACAATTGAGCAAAATTTTCTTCCGAATGAGCAGTGTTCCAATGCATTGGGACAGATATGCTCTCATGCATGAGAGTAAGAGCACGAATGGCATGATGATCCCTGAGAGCTAGAGGCTCCAATCGTTGTATGGCCTTATGGGCTCGCAGAGCTGCCTTCTTTTTTACTGCTGTGGAATCCTCACTGCCTGCAGCTATAGCAGAGATGGGAGGCAAACATCGATGCCTAAAACAAGAAGCTCCATCCTGAGCATCAAAGGGGAGCAACTGTGCAATATGCTTCATGGATTGCAGCCTGATAATCCCAGCTGCCTGAGGCATTTTTCTTTAGTCTGCGATTCCCCCCTCTATAACATTTGGCAGAGGAAAATGTGATCTGCAAAACAAATTGAAAGTAAGGAGCTTGCCGATATGCTGACAACATGCAAATCACACATGATTCTAACCTGCAGAATACGGAAAACGATAGAGATTCAGAAGACTGGTGCTGAAGAGATAATCAATACACTTCGAAGCAAAATCACTATTCAATGCCACAAACAAAGATACTAAAAGATCTGCAAACTCCCTATTACTCGCAGAACATAAGCCAAAAGAATGCATCAGAAAATAGACTTCTTCTAAACAGACCAAAGAACACGGAGGCGATCATCGTACCTAGAAACGGATTGTTTTGAAACAATCAAAGGAATGCTACCGCTTCGAGGTCAGAATCCACAGAATGTGTCCAACCTTGAGATCCCCTAGGATATGGGAAAAAGGAAGAGCTGAAACAGAGCAAAGAAAAAGGATTATCTCAGATATGACGAGGAAATGGAGTTGATGCTACAGAGGGAAAAAAGGTGCTGATGGTACGTACTTTCCCCGCGACGCTAGTCGGAAAAACACTCAGCTTCACAAGCCTTCCCGACAGATTCCGGAAAAGAAGAAACGAAACCAAGAGAGAAATCACAACAAGAGTGCAAACAAAGCGCGAAACTCGGTTCTTGAAAAGACACAAAAAAAGTGGATACAAAGAGGGTTTGCGATCGGAAATTTTTTTCCGCCAGTGCAGGTACCTATCATCGCAAGCAAATGTCGCGCAACTCCACCGCCTCGAACACAGTCGCAGCATCTATCGCTCTTCTCATCATCGCCAAAAGCTTGCGGGGGGCGTTTTTCGTTC
>Ga0209208_10005589_pt1 | contig 17499 bp, 15 predicted proteins | sample S1TSphfallax_3_FD_187694 | JGI IMG/M metagenome (GOLD analysis project Ga0209208, IMG submission 187694) | Host-associated microbial communities from peat moss isolated from Minnesota, USA - S1T2_Fd - Sphagnum fallax MG (SPAdes) (version 2) | ecosystem: Host-associated > Plants > Peat moss >... | reverse complement strand
CAAGTCCCCCTACCCCCCAAAGAGTAAAGCTAAAGCCCCCACCCACCACCCACCACCACCCCCATTAAAGGTCAAAGAAAAAAAGAAGGAGGAGGAAGGAGGGGTGGGGGGGAAGGGGGGTTGGAGGGAAGGAAGAGAAGAGAAGAGAAGAGAAGGGAGGGTTGTGTTGGAGAAGACGAAGAAGAAGAAAAAGAAGAGAGAAAGAAGAGGAAGAAGGGAGAAAGAATTAGGGTTTGGTTTTTGAGGAAAGGAAAGGGAAGGAAAGGAAAGCGTAGCAGGTAGCTAGTGTTGGAAGACGAAGAAGACGAAGAAGAAGAAGAAAGCCCCGACCCTAGGGTGCTGGTGGTAGGCTTATGAAGGCGGGTGGGGGGCATGGAGGTGGAGCTGCGGGAGGAGGAGGAGGAGAAGGAGGAGGAACAACAGCAGCAACAACAACAGCAGCAGCAGCAGCAGCAGGCGGAACAGAAGGAGGAGAAGGAGGAGGAGGAGGAGGAGGAGGAAATAGTGTTGTTGTTGTTGGTGGTGGTACTGGTGCTGGTGGGTCGCAGCAGTCGGAGCGTTTTCCTTTGCTTAGTGCTCACCGACTGTCAAGGCGACATCGGAGTAGTGGCAAGTCGATCAAGAAGAAGAATCGGCATAATAGTAGTAGTAACAACAACAACAACAATAATATTAATAATACTGCTAGTATTACAACAACAACTACTACCACTACTGGCTCGCATCTGCGGAAGAGCAATAGCGTTGTTGTTAAGCCTCCTGTTGCGTCCTTCACTGCTCACACTACTACTGTTGTCGATCAGGTATGTATGTGTGTGTGTGTGTGTTTGTTGATTGCGGGTTGTTGTTGTTGTTTCTGTAAAGAGTTTTTATGTGTATTATTATGTGTTTGGGTGTGTGTGACTGTGACTGTGGCTTCGTATGTGTGTGATGGGGTGTGGGGTTTTTCTCTTCTGTGGGAATTGATTCATGGCATTGGGTTTTGGTTTTCTTTCCTTCTTGATGGCATTATTAGGTTTGTGTGTGTTGTTGTGTTTTTTTTTTCCTTTGTGGGGTGTCTATTCTCTGTTGTGCATTCTTTGGTAGTCTTTTTTTTGTTTGAATTTTGGGGAGGGTGCGTGTGTGATATGGGCAATCCATCTGTTGTGGGTGTAAGTATTATATGGGTGGTGGCATTTTCTGATGTGCTGTGGTGAAAGTAAGAGAACATGTTTTTTTGGTGAGGATTGGATTTTTGTTTGTGTTTTTTTCCCATTTGCTTGCATATTTTCTTCCCAAGCTAGCTTGCTGGGAGGAGGAAGGATTGCGGGGATTGGAGTTTCTTTTTCTGTTTGTTTTTGTTCATGATCTACCTAATGAAGCATGTGAAGGCTGCTGTAATGCGGCAAAATGTGCTTAGATCATGTAGATTGTTGCACATTGTGGTTTGGTTGAAAGGTTGAATTGAAACTTTCTGCTGGTTCTTGAGATTCTCCTCTATTCCCTATAAAAACTGCAGAATCTTGAGCAGTGGAATCTCTGAGTGACTGTGCAAAAGTCCACTGTATAATTTGATTAGGTGTTTGCACAAGGTGGTTGAATTGGTCTAACTTTCAACCTTATTTCCTAAAGATTGAAATCCAAACTTGTTCATAAGTGGTGCAAGAGGGGCCTGCATGGGCAATGACAACATTTTGGCAAAGTAGAGCTTCCCAGGGTTGTGATCAGTTTGGTTTCTGATTAGGGTATTGCATTCTTCGCTCATGTGTCTTCTGCTTCTCTCTGTGATGTTTGCCTTTGCAGGAGGACTTCCAGGAGGTGGAAATTGCAGCAGATCTCCAAATGCCATCTGATAGCGTGCCCAATCAGGTCTGACTAGTCTGCATTTGTGTTTCTCCTCAGTTGCTATCAGTAATGCTCCTTCAATTCTACATCATTTGGTGGTGGCTTGATCTGGACTCCCAAAGTATTCAGCATTTTAGGGTTAGATTTCTTAGGGACATTTTATATCAGACTGTGGAACTTGGTAGGACCTCAAGAGTTTCATCCTTTTTTCTTTTTTTGTTCGCCAATGCTGTGTGGTTCTTGTTGTTTCCAATTCCTATCTCTTCAGTACTGTTCTTGCTGTTCCAAAAGTGGTGCTGATTGTGATTTTATGCTTTTGTTATGCCAGCCTGCTGCTGACATCACACTACGTCGCTCCACAAGGAAAAGGCGGGTGCTCTTACACGTAGACTACGCAAGTGATAACACTGATCCCAAGGGTACTGAAGTCCGGGTATGCTCTTTTGCCTCCCATGTTTGTCATTACTCACTACTTGCTGGTCTGTTGTTGGTCTGTTGAGCAATGCAACCATGATAAATCTGGGCCTCTTGAGTGTTGCAGAATACTCTTCTGCTGTACTTCACTGATTCTGGTTGATGATGTGGGGACCTTTTCTGGTATATCAACATATATCATGTCCTACCTTCCAATATGCACAGCTCTGTCTCAAGTGTACTCAGTCAGATTGATGTCAGTTTTGTCTTCTGTGGGCAGCTGCAAAGACCTGTGAATCGGTCGTCACATTCAAAGGCAGAACGAAGCCACGAAGAACCAGAGAGTCCAGAACTTTCAGACAAAAAGAACGAAGAAGCTATGGCTGCACCAAGAAGGGAAGGGTTAAGACCACGCCGATCTTCCAGAGCTGCTAGGCTAGAACTTTCTTCACAGGATTATGAAGATGATGATCAAAACTCGTCAGATAGGGAGATTAGTAGAAAAGGTAAGGGGCATGATCATTGTTGTTTGCTGGAGCATTCTAAATTCTTGGAACACACGATACTTTTGGGTCATGCTGCTGCAGTCTCAAAACTCTCTCTGTTTTGTCTTTTTTTTTTGGGGAAGCTGCACCTTAAGTCTCTGTTGTGTGTAACAGGCAATGATGAAGTGGAGGAAGAAGAAGAGGAGGAAGAGGAGGAGGAGGAAGAGGAGGAAGAGGAAGAGGAGGAAGAAGATGAAGAGGCTGCAGAGAGAGAGGGCCGGCGATATGCTCTTCGCAATCGGACAGGAGTCCAGCGTTTTTCTCCCAGAAGGGAAGAGAGGACAGTGCGGGCCCGGTCTCCCCGCAAAATCTTCCATGGAGGTCAGTTTTGGTTGATGCATGTTAAGAATCATATGCAATTTTACCTACAATTTAGTCCTTGGTTAGTGGCACATACACCACTTCTTTATCATGGCACACCACCTTCCACTGTTACATACCTGCAATCAAGGCATCCCACTCACTCAACCCAGGATTTCCGAATGCATGATGATCTCATTGCCTTATGCATTCAGGGGGTGGCACGAAGAGAGGCCGTGAAGGTCGCCGATCAGGAAGCAGGGCATACAAACGTCACCGACCTTTGCAGGGAGATGATTCAGATGATTCATTATTAGTGGATGAGGTGGATCAAGGTCCAGGTGCTCCATTTCTGCGTGCCAGCCGAGCTTCTTCACATCCTTGGCTGCTTCCACCAGGTTTTGAATCGAGTGGGGCTGCCAACTGGGGCATGGGTGCTAGCGCATGGGGCCAGCCCGGCAGCCACTGGGGCTCTGCCACACCAGGTATATTTGTAGTTTCTTTTGCTGGATGTAGAATTTCTCACATGAGTTTTCTACCTTCAATGGTTGTGGTTATTGGTAGCAGCTCAAATTGATGATTGTGTTTTGTCTGTCATGCATGGTTGTGTGCCTACAGGCGGTGCACAAACAGCTGGACCCAGCTCTAAAGGAGGAGCTGATATACAGCCTGTGAAGGTTGATGGCACTGTAGGCTTTGAGCAAATAGGTGGTTTGGCGCACTACATTGATTCACTGAAGGAAATGGTGTTCTTTCCCTTGCTCTACCCTGACTTTTTTGCCAAGTATCACATCACTCCTCCAAGGGGTGTGCTCCTTTCAGGGCCACCTGGTACAGGCAAAACTCTTATTGCCAGAGCTATGGCAAGTGCCGCTTCAAGAGCAGGACAGAAGGTTAACTTCTACATGCGAAAAGGAGCTGATGTGCTTTCGAAGTAATGTATCTCCCCATCCCCTGATTAACCTTTCCAAGAATTTGAGCTGTAAGGGTTGGTTCTGACATTGTTTTAAGTTCACTTTTGAGTGTGGAAATTCAATCTCAACACCTGCAGACATTTTCTGTATATTGTGGGTTGGATTTGGACTGTGGTCTGAACTGTGTGACATCAATAACAGCTTTAAAAACAGTAGGAGCACTCTCTGTTGAAGCAAGTTGCCAGTTGTGGGTGCTAATTCTCTGGAGCTGTCTGTAATGTCTGGCATCCAGGTGGGTGGGAGAAGCTGAGAGGCAGCTGCGGATGCTTTTTGAGGAGGCACAGCGGTGCCAGCCATCCATCATCTTCTTTGATGAGATTGATGGGTTGGCCCCTGTACGGTCAAGCAAACAGGAGCAAATTCACAACTCCATTGTCTCCACTCTTCTTGCACTGATGGATGGGCTTGATTCGCGTGGCCAAGTGGTGGTGATTGGTGCAACAAACCGGATTGATGCAATTGATGGAGCTTTAAGACGGCCGGGGCGGTTTGATAGGGAGCTAGTTCTGAATCTTCCAACATTTGAGGCCCGTGTAGAAATATTAGACATTCACACAAGAAACTGGCAAAAGCCTCCTTCTGAGGAACTTCGGAAGGAACTTGCAGCAGCATGTGTGGGTTATTGTGGGGCAGACTTGAAGGCCCTGTGCACAGAGGCAGCCATTCGTGCCTTTCGGCTGAAGTATCCACAGGTGTATAGGTAGACAATTGCACCTGCTTTTGTTAGATTGCAATAATTTTTTCCCTAGTCATTCCCTGGGGAACTTCCTTGCTGCGTTCAGTGGATCTGCATGTGCTGATTTGCACTACATAACATGATCTCTCTGTGACTTTCAGGAGCGATGATCAATTTGTGATTGATGTTGATTCTGTGGAAGTAGAGAGACGGCACTTCTTAGAGGCAGTAGGAGCCATCACACCTGCTTCTCACCGAGGTGCTGTCACTTGTGCAAGGCCTCTCTCCTCAGTGGTTGCACCCTGCTTGGAGGGACATCTTGAGGCAATAGTTAATCTTCTATCTGAGATCTTTCCAGTGAAAACCCGTGAGGATGCCCAAGCGAGTGTTTTAGATGATGATGAGGAGGACAGTCCAGAACACCTGGCTCGGTTACTTGCAATGCGGCATGGTGCTTCTCTTGTTCATCGACCCAGACTGTTGCTTTGTGGGAGAGAGGGAACTGGCTTGGTACTACTCTTTCAACTTTTGTACAGGAAATTGTTGTTGATTGCTTTCTTGATGTTTCACAACTGTAGCCTTGATGGGTTTTGAGATTCATGTGGTTCTACTAGGTTGATCTTCCTGTCAATCATAGCATGAGATGGATCAGACCTGCAGAGAGTTGATGGATCATGTTCTGAGAGTTTCTCAAACTCTGTTCAATGTGAGGAATTCATTTGAAAAATAAGATTACTGTATTTGAACCAGAGATATTGAGCTTTTGCCCTTCGTTTGCAGATTGTAAACCCTGTGAAGTAGCTGAATTGTTGGACATGAATCAGGATAAAAATTCTCTCCTGTGTCATCTGTTGCACAATGTTTGACATGGGTATGGGTATTTGTCTCTGGTGGGCCCAGGACCACCTTGGACCAGCAGTGTTGCATGAGTTGGAGAGATTTCCTGTTCATTCACTAGGACTTCCTTCACTTCTCTCAGATCCAAGTGCAAAGACAGTTGAAGAGGCCTTGGTTCACATTTTTGGTGAGGCACGAAGGAACACGCCATCTGTTCTCTACTTGCCTCAGCTCCATCTCTGGTGGGACACGGTGAGTCCATAAGTTGCAATTCAGGTACTGGACTTCAGGATACCAGTACCTGAAATGAGTACTTTACCTCTACTCTATAGGTCAGGCTATACATGTTGCAGTGAATTGTCACATTAGTATCTCATCCCCAGGAGACAAATTTCTGATCCATTCTCTTTGTTATAGACAGTGAATTTGACATCCAGTAATGGTAGTGTGCAGGCCAGTGAGCAACTGCGTGCTGTTCTCCAGATGCTGCTGTCTGACCTTCCTTCAGATCTACCTGTGCTTTTCCTTGGAACTTCACCAGTGACAGCAAAGGAGTTGAATGAAGATGCACTGGCATTGTTTGGCCGTCATTTGTATGTCCACTAGCATTGACACCATTGCTGTATAACTGCGCTGAACAATCTGGTTTCTTAACTGAAGTTGCCTGTGGCACTTCTGTAGCACAGAGGTTTCACTCCCATGTATCTGGATTATGCCTGTTACTTGCACTTGTTCCAGAAGTTTTTCTTGAGTTATTGATGAGGAGAATTTATCTGACATATTACTTGCATATCCATTGTGCAGTTTTGAGGTGAGGCTGCCATCCTCGGAGGCACGGACAAAGTTTTTCTCAAAGTTGATAGACTCAGTATTTTCTGTTTGCAACCGGAAAGGTGCTGATAAACCAAAGCAGAAAGAAACACTACCTGACCTCCCAAAAGCACCCAAGGTGAACAAAGGGCCCAGTGCAGCAGAGCTACAAGCTCGTGCGGAAACAGAGGAGCATGCGCTCCGTCGACTTCGCATGTGCCTACGTGATGTTTGCAATAGGTGTGGAACTGTAAACCCTTTCCACCTGCATCATTTGTGTACTTTCTCTACAACCCACCACTTGGGAGTTTATTAAGTCTGGGTAGTAGTCATGGGGGCAGCTCCTCACTGGTGTTCATGATGAAGGTAATTATTGTCTGACACTTTGTGAGTGACTCTCATAAGGTTATGACTGCACTCATTGCCATGTTTTCCTTCAAATCAGTGTGTGGATTTCTAGGAAATTTCTTCACTATATATATGCCATCTGTTATATCAGAACAATGTGCCCAAATAAAAAATTAGAGTACAGTTTCCCTTGCCTGTCAAAACTTCTGCCTTCATTGTGGAGTTGCCAATGTGGCTGGTCTTGGAATGCAGGCTGCTCTATGAAAAGCGCTTCAGCATATTCCATTATCCTGTGATGGCTGATGAGGCTCCTGATTACCGGGATATTGTCCATAACCCAATGGATGTGGCAACTTTGCTTGAAAATGTTGATCAGGGGCACTACCTCACACGTGCTGCTTTCTTGCAAGATGTTGAGCTGATTCCTGCAAATGCCAAAGTAAGCATTCTCCCTTTCAAGCATATGGGTGGTTTTAGGTGTTTTGGTCCTATTCACTAAAAGCCTAGTTACCTTCCCCTTTCTCTATAGATGCTCCTCCATTTCCTCTGTTGTTTGCACCCATGTGTATTTATGAAGGTCATGTCTCAATTTAGTCCATGAAGGTTCAAGGTTCATTAGTTATTGAAAGGTAGTTATTGTTTTGTGATTAGTGTGATTGTGTTGATGAGTGTAGGGGTTATTTGTAGTGTATCACAGATTCTTTCTTATTGGAGAGTATGAAAAATTCTTGTTATATTTCACAGGCATATAATGGTGATGATTATCACGGAGCACGGATTGTCAGTAAAGCATGTGCGCTTAGAGATGCGGTACAGCCTTAGCCCAAAATTTTTTCCTACATAATTTGTTGTTGGACTTTTCCTTCATCTGTTTACACTCTTTAAATGTGTGGACTGAACTGGTATCATCCAGTTGCGTGGGCCTGATATTGTTCGATTGAATTGCCACCAGGTACATGGAATGTTATCTCAAATGGACCCTGGACTGGTAGCCTTTTGTGAATCCATAGTGGCACAAGGTGGTCCAACCCAAGTCCCAGGAGCAGCTCCAGGTGCCGTAAACCAAGTTCTTGCTCTGCCAGTCTTGCGAGCTAGTGCTCGACTACGGGGCTTCCAACCACAATCTGAGGTCATCAAGGCTTCTGAATGCGGTGGTGCACGGCGATCCAGGAGAAGCAGTGAGGGGCTTCTTCTTCCTGGTAAGGGGTTTGCATAAACTTCCAAAGACATGCGCAGTGCAACATTTATGTAGGTGTTGTTGGTGCAACTACTTAACACTTATGATTGATCATATATAGATATTCTTAAATTGTTTCTCTCCTTCAGGTGAAGTTGCGAATGGAGCATGTGTAGATCTAGCAGCAAGCCTGGAGCAGCCAAGGGAGACGCCAAATGAAGCAGCTGCAACATTAGCTGAGGAAGGGCCAGTCCCACAGACTGCTGCCATGCAAGGTCAGGATGAGAGAAAAGATGGTGTAGAGGAAAGACTTGAGAATGGTAACTTGGGTTCTCTGCAGGAGCCCAGCTGTATGGTATTAGGAGGATCTTGTGATGATGTTCCCAAGATGTCTTCTGAACCTGCTGAAAAGTCTGACAATGTACATCAAGCAGACACCGAGATGGAGGATGCAACTTCCAGTCCAGCATTTAAACAGCAGATTGAGGCAGTAATGCAGAAACTAGTGCAACAAACGAAGGGCTTTGGAGTGTCTAGGCTGGAGATGCTTCATGCAAACATCAACAGGCAGTTACAGCTAAATCTGGGAGATGATAGTGCCTCTCGACTGAATTCTCTACAGGCATTTACAGCTGATAAAAAAAACTTTTGAAAAGCGGTAATTTTGTGTGGGGCTAATGGGGACTGATGGGTGGGTGGGTGGGGGCTATTTCTGGGTCAGAGTTTATTGCTTGTATTTCTCTTAATTTTTGACAGAAGTCTGCAAACTTTGATCTATCCAGAACTTTGATCACTGTTTCACATCACCAGGGAACCATCCGCATCATCTTCTTGTTGGAAAACCTGTCACTACCATCAGATGGACAGTGAAAATTGATCAAAAGCAAATCATTTTAAAGTATCCCAGTATAGGCCACAGCAGCTTAGGTTGAAATTCATGTCCAGGACCAGCACCACTTGTCATGAAGTTTTAGCCATTATAACAAAAAAATTCCACATTGGGATGAGAAGTGGGTCTACTGATTACCAAATTCTAGAATTGGTTTTTTGATGAACTGTACCAGTTTTCACACATTGCTAGATTTTGATTTCTGTCTTGTAGTCAGCAGTGTGCAAATTCTTTTTTCTGATGTTCCTGGTTGCAATTTGTTCACATTTGTATTTGGAAATTGTTAGAAGATCTAATGAAACATTACGACTATAGTCACAAACTTGAAACCATTGATTGGTTTTGTTTGAAAGTTCTCAGACACATGCCTGTGGACATGAGTCTCTGCACTCACCAAATTGCAAAACATGTGAGGAAGTTGCCATTACATCTTATGCTTTGTCCTGAGAGGTCAACAGCCACCATTGCATGGAGTTCTTTATTTCTGGATATGTTCATATTTGAATGGTATGACAAACAAAATCTGAGGATTGATGGTAGTGTGGAGGGATCTGGAAGAGAAAATGGTTAAGATTTGCTAACACTCAAGTGAGGCACCAGAAGAACAAACACTCCAACACCCATGTGGTTGCATTGTTTCATCTTCAGCAGAGGCGGCAATATTCAATTTGCATTCTAGATCTGCACAACCACCACCATAACAACTCATAAATTCCAGATCAAACCAAAGGCAAAGCTAAAATGCAAAGAGCAACAAACATTGAAGGACACACATTGAGCAGAAACAATCAACAGATTTGCCAACATAACTGGGATGAGAACAACCACCAAGTGCCACTATCTCTCACCATTCCAATCAAGAAGCTATCCACCATGAAGACAGCAGTAGGGTAAAAGCATCTAAAAGCATCAGAATAAGCATAGTGAGTAAATTAGACTTCAATTTTCTTGTAAACCCTTTCTTATATAAAAAAGACAAGACAATTCGAAACTCAACCCAAGTTGAAGCTGATTCTTTTAACTTCACAATTTTACTTACGAGTTCGTGAAGATTTGTTGTAAGGGTTTCCAGTATTGTCAGTAGGCCCCTTATTTTGTGAATGCCTTCACCCAAGGGCTTTAACCACTACAAGTTTTGGAGAAAGGGGCCAAGGATAAGAAGTAATATGCTATTTAATTTGCAATGTTGAAAACAATTGCTACATGATCATTGCAAAATTAAGGAGTGCTCATTGTGTTGTACTCTTAAAGGTTTAACTATAATTGTGATAAGAAAAGTTGTAAATGGTAGTGGGGAAGGCCTATTCTTGAGGGCATCCCTTAATTTGAGGGTTGTAGCCTCAAAAGTGCGATACCAAGGGCATAGGCCCAAAAATTAGGGGTGGCCCACCTTGAAGTACTGCAAGGTCTGCTCGTGAACAGGAGAAGGTCCACTCTAAAAGAGAATGTGGTGTTTCTCACACAAAAGGCCATGGCTCATGTGTCTTTTAAACTTTGTGGTTTCATCATTACAATGTACCATATGTGATATTTGTTATGGCACATATTGCATTTGAGCTCTGTGCTGCTGCGCACTACTAGTAACAATAAATTTTTATTTATTTATTCTTATGTTTACATATGATTTTTAATAACTCATCATCATTTATGTCAATGTCAAATTTAATTCAAATCAATATACATTTCATGGAAATGAAAAGACACATGTTAATTTGTTTTTTAATATGCATTTTGATGGATAGGGAAAAAGAGTGAGATAGTTTCAAAATGGAGGTAATTATTAGAGAAGGTGGGAGAAAATTATTGAAAAGGAAGTAATTATTAAGAATGGACAACCATATGAAGGAAAATTTTAAAAAATTCCCGATATACCAGTTCCGATTACTTGTCATTGGAATTAAATTGACAATTTGACATTAGATAAATAGCACATATGGCACAAACTTCCATTAGGTAATGACACATATTTGCCATATGTGCCTTCACATAATGTTAAATTGTTATTTTAATGCAATATATTCCACAATAAACACATATGTCATGAGCCATGGCTTTTTGTATGAGAAAATCATTCTCTTTTAATGTTGGGTGGTTCCTAGGTTCTAGGACCTCAACCTCTAGTTTTGATTCCTAAAATTTTCAAGGAACTAGTGTTAGTTCAGTTTTGGTTTTTTTGAAAATAAAAGTGACTTTGTTCTGATTTCAGTTTTTTAATTTAGGGGCAGTTTCAATTCCATAGTTCTTTTTTATTTTCAAGTTTGAGTTCCAAGATCCAAAACACCAACCTATTCTATCATGTCATTGCACATTCCATTTTTTGTTTTCTGGTCACCTGAAAAAAGATTAAAAAATCCTATGCCCTAGAGTTGGATCCGGACCTGGTTTTAAAAAAACATTTCCATCCAGTTCTGGTTCTTAGACCACTTTGGAACTGGACCCTTGGGTCAGTTCCACTGAAATTGGAATGCTGAAATCAGGGACTAAGTTCTCACCCAGTTCCACATCAGGCCTCCTTTGACCCATAAAAGAGTTTAGAGACCAAGAACATCAAGGTTGGATATGAGGAAAAAAGTTTTTGTGCATCAAATTAGCCTTGATCATGATATTAAAACAAAAGAAGAGTTATGATCAAACAATTCTAAGCAAACAGGATTTGATAGCGAGTCAAGAATCAAGATCACAGGGAACTAGGTGGATATATTGAGTGTGGCAACAAACTTGTAAAAGGTCATGTTGAACATAGCTCAATATGAACCATGCAATTGACAATTCAGTAGGAAAGAATAGGAGGAAAAAGTTTCATACACAAAACAAGAGGATTTAATCAAAATCTCTTTAAGTAATGTCAAGGAGGTGCAAATAGTTCTTTGTACAAATGAAATGGAACAGAAGTGTAAGCATAAAACTTATTTCCCTTGAAAACAAAGGGATCACATTGGTTGATGGTCAAAGGGTAGATATGTGGGATGATCAACACGGGATCTAAAGCAATGGGTGTTGAGAGGATCTTGACAATGATTAACTTGGAAGGGGTGACTTTTAGGTGTACATGTTTAAATTAATATACACAATACATTAGGATGCCTTCTTAACTTTGCACAATGTAAGGTACAAACATTTTATTTTTACAAGGTATAAATATATCAAGGCTTAATTTATGATTTAAAAAATAAAGTACACACCATGCTTACACCCAATAATAGTAAATACTACAGACAAAAAAGTTTGGTTTGAAGTATGGAGGAGATGTATAACCTTTTGCAAGGTATGGGAAATTTGTGTGGCACAATATGCCAAGTTCTAGCTCATGATGAGCACTTCTTCCACGGTGAACCAACTTGTCTGTTTGAAACATTAGATACACATGGTACTATAGAATGGTCAAGCCCCTGTCCATTGTGTTGGGTAAGGGCGTCAGGTGAGCCTGTTAAGGGGAGCTTGCTTTGTGGCATACCCAACATAATGCGGGCAGGGTGAGACCATTCCATGATGTTGAATTAAGGTCTGAGGTTGCAGATTCCAACAAAGATTTTGGTCAGGTTATTCCTAGTGTATGATCGTCCCCTGAAGATTATATCCTATAATGTGGTCAAGAAAATAACATAATTTGTCACAGCAGACCTTAATATTCATGGCATGTATAAGTGCACACATGGTCTGCTAATAAAAAAACACACTGGGCAAAGTCGAAAATATCTGGTTTTAAAAATCAGAAAAACAAAATTCCCATCGAAAATCCTGGCATCGATCGCCCGTTCAGAAAATTCCAGTCTACGTAAACACCGGTCGAAGGCACGGAACCCGAAAATAATAGTTGAAGTAGACCGGGTGAAGCGGGTTGCCGGGGCAACACCTTGCTGCAACGAACAAGCTTGGCGCGCCAATTTGTTGTAGGAAATTACGCGCGCCGAATTACAGAAACGACTAATATCAAGTGGATCATCTGGATATTTCATCCCCAATAACTGGATCAATCCATGGGAAGTGGAGCTCAGTCAAAGCTTTAATTTGTCGCGTAGCGAAGAAGAAGATCAGTCGTACTGTGGTCGGCGGGGAGTGCCACCTGATTTCAGGAGCCTGTTTTCGAGATTTCTGCAGCACCCCACAATCTAGAGTCTAGATCAGTAATATTCTTTCGGAAGAACTCTAGCACGGCCGGACTTGTACTTCATATGCGTCCTAGATCTAAGCATCAGCTAGTGCTGATCAATGCAAACTTCTCGTGATCTGCTCCTTGATTTAAACCAGAAATCACGAGTCAACGGATTGACATATTCTAGGTACGGTCCGGCCTCGCTGCATTCGAATGTCAACTAACAATGAGCCCAGCTAGAATTCCGATACTCGAAGAAAATCAGAACTCATTGAGTCATTATAAAGTTTCAGTGCACGCTTCGTTTTTTTGACCCCAGACGCAGCAGCAGCTAGCTAGCACACTGTCATGATCACTGCCGGTGCTTACAGCTAGCTCTGTGTATCAGCGCATTTGTTTTTGCATATCATTCTTTGGTTTTGGGCAGTTTTCTGGAGTTTTAGTCCTAGTAGCTTGCGCAAGATGCTTGATGAAGTGCGTCTTCTGTTAGTGCTGGGTGTGGCGAGTCTAGTTCTGCTCCCCTCTTGTACGTGCGGCCAGTTGAGTACCATTCTTCTAGCGAAGAATGGGTACGACATCGATTGGCAGTATGGGCATGCGACTTGGTATGGAGATCCTTATGGAGACGGCTCAGACGGTGAGTACTTTTTGATCTGCGATTTCAGATACTTAATGTTAGTGCGCTAGAAAAAGCGTGCGGAGTCTACTGCGGAAGTAGTCCTTGTAGAAGGAAGATTGAATAGTTCTCAGACCTTATATGGATTTAGAGATCACCGACTAATGGGTGACTCAAGCTGCCCTCGAAGCAACACTTTCAGTAACACTAGAAGTAGTGACTGGCGAACCAATTATGTCGAGGATTAGTGCTGAGACTGAAGAGTTCCAAGTGCAATATTCTAGTAGCCCAAGTCGTGGACTGCTTAAGGGGCGCATGCGCAGGATGGGATTTTGAAGCCGTTTTCTAGAATTGAACATATATGTTCATGGCAGGCAGAAAATCAGTGACCAAATTGTGCTGTTGCTAGTTCGGGATCCGCTTGGACTCTAGCTGAATCATTTGTTGGAATCATTGTGCAGGAGGCGCTTGTGGGTATACCGCCCTGGAGAACACGCCTTATGGCTCCAAGATTGCGGCTGGAAGTTCAGCAGTTTTCATGAATGGTCAAGGCTGCGGTACTTGTTACGACGTACTGATCAGCAGCATATTACCTTACTTTTGCAAATCCATGGAGTTACAATATTATTGCATGCCTTAATGTGATTGAAGCAGTGGAAGAAGTGTTCTGACACCCATGCTGATCTAAGAATGTTCTAAATGTTATGTGAATGCAGGTCAAATGCACATACTCAATCTGCAAGTCAGAGCCGACCAGGATAGTCATCACAGATTTTTGTCCCGGTGGCATCTACTGCAGCACCGGCGCAGTTGCATTCGATCTCAGCGGCAGTGCCATCAACAGCTTGGCAGTGCCGGGTCAGGAGTGGGCTATGCGCAACATCGGCACATACAGCATTCAATACATGAGGTATGAACTAGGACGTAGGTAGCAGCACTCAAAATACTCCTCAGTTGACCGCACCGCCGTTCCATTTACCTTTCAAGTTTTTTTGCCAGCCAATTCAAGACTAAGGGTCTCTTGCAACCTAATGGAAAGCTCCTGATATAGGGCTTTATTTCGTGCTGCAATCATAAGTCGCTGTCCATCGGAGAGGTGCAAGTGCCTTGAAATCCAATATGTAGTTCAATCATGTTAGGAACTCTATGAACACATGTACTCATGAACATAAACGAGACAGATGTCATTTCATGGTGAAGCCACAGTTCGAGTCATCACAGCTCCTGCAATTGGTGAATGCTCGACCGGTAGAGCTGTGAAATGACTATGAGCACAGCTATCTAGTTGGAAAAACGTAATGAAAAGCGGATGTGATGAAAGAATCTGTGATCACAGCAGCCCAATTGAAAGATGTCCTAGCTAGTCATTTGAGATGCAAGGAGCTCGCTACAAGGTGAATGTGATTTACTCTCACGACACCACCGTACTTAACGATCCGACGTTATATGCTGGCGCAGGGTCCCATGTGAATATGGAGGACAAAACGTTGCCTTTGCGGTGGATGCAGGCTCTAGTCCCTACTGGCTGTCGTTCGCCGTCAAATACGAGGGAGGTCCAGGCGACATTCAATCTGTCATGATCAGACAGGTAAGTAAGAAATAAATACCAGCGACAACCGCAAGGAAGTCTCCATTGCAATTCGTTTGCAAATTTGTTTTATGAAAACCTTGAAATTCATATGTGACACTGACTTTGATTTTGACAACCCTGGCTGCCGGTTGGTTGGGATCATGTGCATGTGTGTGTAGTCTGGTAGCTACGAGTGGGAGCCAATGCAACACAACTGGGGTGCGAGTTGGATGTTGATCGACTACTCTGGACAACCTTTCAAAGGTCCTTTCGACGTTCAGATCATTGCCAAGCTCAACGGCCATTCTCTCATCGCATGGAATGCAATTCCAGATTACTTCCAACCCGGAGCAACCTACAATTCAACTGTGCAGTTCCTATATTAAATTACCCCCAGAAAAAACCAAAAAAAATAAAAAATCAAACCATATGAGCCTAATTAATCCATGCAGCTTAATTAATTTATAACCTCTAGGGCCTTTTTCTTAATCCGTGCACCTTAATTATTAGTTTACACTAAGGCCCCAGCTTGAACTGTATATTACCACCATACCAAATTAGCCATGCCATCCATGCCTTCTCAATTCCTATATGCCATATGGATCTCTAATTGCTGGAGTAAGAACCCTCCATTTTGCACCTCAGAGTTGCATGATTTGGGGGGGTTATTTCACATGGCTCTAGAGATAGAATATTGTGCATGTACCACGGTAGGGAATTATGGCTGATTGGTGACCTTGTGAATTTTGATCTAGAGATTGCCTTGTTGATGTGGTCCAGTTCAAAATCACCACCTTCATACATATAAGATCTGCAAATTCCATTCCAACTTGTGGACTCATCTCCCATTCTCACATCTGATTCTTTTTTTCCCTTTTTTTTCCTTCTATTTTCTTTTGTTTTTAAAAAAAAATTGTTGCTTCCTGATTTAGTGGTTGAAGTAGGAGAGACAGTGGAGACTTAGGTCCTTGAATCTCACCGTTTCCATTTGCTCTTTCTTCTCGATACTTGTTCTTCTCTCTTGCAAGAATGGTTGTGAAGTCTTTAATGTTAGCAATTTATTACTAATATTGAGATGAGATATTAATAGTACATGGGTGCACAGTTTTGTTGAGGCTTTAAAGTACGCGCATCTTTGCTAAGGACATCCTATTTGGACACGTGAAAAAGAATTTACCCTAATTCACTTGCCTCCTCTAGATTGGGTTTTGGTCTTTAGAATGAAATTGGGACCTTATTTATATTTCAGAATATTATGCAATTTCATGGATTCAAACTTCATAAGTAATGGGGTAGTAAGAAGGGTTAGCCATCTTGAAGGGATTGAGGGAAGGTTGGAAGTCTGCATTCACCTGGTTCCGAGCTCTGCATTCAGGGGTGATGGTATATATTGCTGGACTCTTACACACATGAATTGTTCCTTTTTTTGAGCCAAAACTTATACAAAGAACTACTACAGAATTGGTTTTTTAGATGCCCTCTAAACCCCTTCCACAAACTTGAGCTTGTAAGAAAATTGGAAAAGGTTTAAAGATTAATAGGGGGAGGGCCAAAGTGGCCTCAAATCATTATATAATTTCCCTTCAATGTGTTTCTGCACCAACAAAATTGAGCGTCAATTACTATCATAACCTTCAATTAAACCATAAGGTTATTCAACTTTCAATTACATGAGATTTGTGTGTAAGCTCCAGACCGAACCTTCTCTCTTCTTGTGTTTTAATATATATATGTGTGTGTGTGTGTGTGTGTGTGTGCGCAAGTACATGGGTTTGTGTTGTAAACAGTTTCTAAAGATAAATGAACCTAACATGTCTTGAGGAGAAGGAGAGATGTGACTCCCAAATGAAAATGGAATAGTTTGTCAGATATTCTCTGCTTTTTTCCTTGAGGGGGGTGGGGGAGGGGAATCGCCAGATTTTGAAAAAAACTCGCCACATTTTCATTCTGGTTTTTGTTTGGAATTGACTTTGAAGGCCACCAACTTGTTACCATTTGACATACTAGGTCCCAGGTCCCATTCAACTCTTGTTTTGAACCCACATCCTCTGAGGTGAAGGGCCATGTTACTATTACTAGCTTAGTTTTATTTATTTACAAGCACGAGTATTCAAATTTATTTAAATTTGCACCAACATCAGTCCAACTCATTAATTAAACCTTGTGACAAATTATGACCTATTTTGCAGGCGGTCTGTTTTTGACATGGAGAAATACGACCTACCTACTGCAGGCATTTTTGACATGGAGAGATTTTGACCTATTGCAGACAGCCAGTTGTTGATATGGAGAAATACAACTAACCTATTACAGGCTGTTCATTTTTGACATGGAGAGATTTTGACATTAGTTTGAGCTATCGTCATGTAAATTCTCCCTTTTTCTTTTTCTTATTCCTTTGTACATTTCCCAAACCTGCGGTGTGT
>Ga0209208_10005588_pt1 | contig 17500 bp, 25 predicted proteins | sample S1TSphfallax_3_FD_187694 | JGI IMG/M metagenome (GOLD analysis project Ga0209208, IMG submission 187694) | Host-associated microbial communities from peat moss isolated from Minnesota, USA - S1T2_Fd - Sphagnum fallax MG (SPAdes) (version 2) | ecosystem: Host-associated > Plants > Peat moss >... | reverse complement strand
TATATTGTAGCATAAGAAATGCAGAGCTGGGTGAGAAGAATGCGCCATTCCAGTCCCAATTCAGCTTCAATCCTCAAAGGCCAACAACGCTCTTGTTACTGTCATGCAGAGATGACAAACTCCCCCCTCTATTCTTTAAGGGCTTGAGTTTAGGGTTTAGATGACCCGAGAGCTGACCCGTCTTCATGCTATGTGAAGAAAGGTATATTACGGGTTTCCTGAGCTTCTGGAAAGTGTAGTTTCCTTGTTTAAGAAAGAGGGGGTGTCCACATACAGGTTGACTTCACACATCAGCGAAAAAAAATCTTAGAAGGCAACGTGCATGAACATGAGGCAGAAGTCTGTCGTTTACAGACAACTCAAGATCAACTGTCACAGGTGCATCTTTCATGTGCTCTCACTGCTGTGTTTTGTTTGTGCTCAATTTAGAAATCAGATTATAAGCTATTATGTGCTCGGTTTATCATGTATGCAGAAGGAAACAATCTAAGGTTAAAGCTACAGATCCACGATATAGATACCAGGGTTTTAATAGAGGACCTATCTAGGGTTTAGGGGTTTTAGTACTCAGTGTGGATGTAACCAGTGGAGAAACATGGTGGGTGTGTGAAGTGGCATTGTCCTGATGCATTGTGGGTGTCTTTTTTGCTTCTATAACCATTTGACATGCAGGCAAAGGAGCTGAGAGAACAGCACAATGAGTTTTTGGATGAGGAATTGATGGCCAAAGTGAGTGCACTGTTGGAGGAGCAACACACCAATGCTGAGATTGTGGCTGACTTGCGTTCCAAGCTTGCCGAGGTATCCACTATCTTTCTTTTCATTAGGATAAAAATAAAAGACAGCCTGAGTTTACATTTCAGTTTGAACCTGATAACTAGCCAATGGGAGTTTTGGGACTTGCCTCCTTTTGCACATCTTAATGAATGGCATCAGATATGATGGTTTGATGATGTATGCTTAGGTTCGAATTTTAATCTCTGGAAGCATCCTTCTTCTTTGCAGGTCCTTGAATAGTTGAGATTTTGGGTCATCTTGATATATTGCCATGACTTGGTGCTTGCAGTCATTGACAGCAGTATGGTTGTGTAGGCTGAAAGGGCTGCTAAAGAAGCTGAAGAATATTTGCTTCAAGAGAAGGAGCACTACAGTGATTTGGAAGCTAAACTCAATCAGATACAAGAGGTTCATCAGCTTCTGTATTTCAACTGAAGCTCTATCAGCTGCTGTATCGGAGATACTTACACCTCCTAATTCTGCATTTTCTTTTCTTGATTCTGAGTACTGTACTCCAATTTGAGGAGGTGGTAAAAGTCCAGTTGGTGTTGGGCATGTTCAGAGCTGTGTTTTTTGAGTGTGTGTCTTGACCTTGTCAATTCCCTGCAGGAGCTCAAGTTTGCTACAGAAGATGCTGCCATAAAGGATGAACAATTCAATGCTGAGATTTCAACGGTACAAAGTGGCTTGGATAATTTATTCCAGTTCTTGGTCATGAGGCTTGACAAACTAGGGCAGGGAGTTTGCCCACATGAAATTGAACTCATACAATAAGAACAGACTGAAGACATCCTTCTTCTTGAGTGCATCCTCTTTTGGTTTGCTGAAATGTGAAGCATCTCAGTGAAGTTATTTAGAAAGTGTGTCTGTGTGGTTTTTTTTTGTTTTGGCCTTGAGCAGGCTACAAAGCTTGTGGAGCTGTACAAGCAGAGCTCAGATGAGTGGTCACATAAGTCTCATGATTTGGAAGCTGCAATCAAGGCACTTGAGGTGGGACACTCATGTATACTTTTATTGTTGGATATTGATTTTGAGACAATAGTCTGTTGATATTGTCATGAAAGACCATCAGGAGGTCAATATGGTATTGTGAATAATCTGTTTTGGCACTAGTTTTCAACCTGTCTTCCCTTCACAAGAAGACAGGGATCCAGGGTCAGTCTCAGGGTGAGAGATGAAAAAGGCTTCTGGTGATTGCTGCAGGCACATTTAAATGAGGTGGAAGGAGAATACAAGGAGAAACTGGATGTTGAGGTGAAGGCCCGAGAGAAAACAGCCAGAGTAAGCTTGATATCTGGCCTTGATCTAATTCTAGCAATAGATGACATGTTGCAGTTGCAGTATCAAAATGTAGTCAATCTATCTCTGCTCTTTCTCTTTCAGTGCTCCTGCAATTATGGGGACGTGAAGGAAGGTTGTATGCTGTTGGCAGGCTAATTTCATTTTATTTTTCTGACATCATGTGTACATGAATCTGAATGCCAGGAAGCTCAACAGTGCTATTTCGTGGTTCTGATGAGTGAAATTCATATGGACAGGAAGCTGCTGAGACAAAAGAGAAATTGGAGAAGAACCTTATGGAAGTGAACACCGATGCTTCCAAATGTGCTAAGGCTGGAGGATTTCTTGCATTGCCTTACAACAAATCCAGGTAAGGCAAAAAATTTCTTTCTTGCAGACCTACTTTCAGAAGCCAGTTTTCCACTGGTCCATATTACTCTCCATTACAAACCAAGATGAAGTGTGACTTGTAGCCCATTGTGTGGAGTTCTTTCTTTCTGTGAGCAGTTCATGTCGAGAATTGGCTACTGCTAGATTACTAGATATCCTTGTTTGACCTGTTTCAGTTGGTCATTCTCTTCTAACAGAGATTGAGGACTTAGGGCATGAGAAGTTTGAGAAGATGGGTTTGTGGGGTGTGATTTCAGCAGAGAGGGACAGATAGCTTTTGAATTTCCAGGAGATGGATCTGCAGTGCCTGTAGTAGATTCAGAGGTTTCGGGCACAGCTCTTGCAGCGGCTCTTCTACAGGATGGCTGGAGTGTGAGTCATCTGGTGCCATGTATATTGTTAACTTCTTGAATGTTTGCTGGGGAAAGCTCTGTCAGACTGCTAGCTGACAGGTTAGGATTTGCTCCTTGCAGAGGTTGGGTCTTGTTGTAGCCATGTGGTTCACAAGAAGGGCTTAAGAGGCCAGTTTGATGCCTTGTTCAAAGATCAACTTCTTTCGGATAATAAGTGAACATTGTGGGTTAAGGATATAGCTCTCAGGTCCATGTTGATGAGAAGCAAATTTGTGTATCCTAGGAAATTCTGACATGAGGTTTGGGACTTGCAGCTTGCTAAGATGTACTGCAAGTACCAGGAGGCTGTAGATGCATGGCAACATGAGAAGCAGGAATGCCAACACTCCCAATCACTTCTTGAGCGAGTGAGTACGCATCATTTCTCAGTATGTCTGGTAGGCTGTTTTGTGGTCAAGTGCCAACAACATGGGTACAATAGAATCTCAGCCCAGAGGTATAAGTGATCAGGCAGGTCATGAAGTGCTTAGACAGACAGTCTTGTCACAGATTTGGTGTAGTTATTGCCTTCAGTTGACAATTCTTTCTTTTCCTTCTTCATCACTTGCAGGTTTTGCATGAAATAGAGATAAGGGCAGTGGTTATCATGGAGGAACGAGGCAAGTTCATCACATTGAACTGTGTCTTGATCTGATTTGGTAAACAGTGCATTCTAAGAAAACAAGTGACACTCTGTAGCCACAAGTTTCCCTTCAGTTTGCAGTATCAGCACCCTCAGTCAAAAGGACTTTGTATTGTGCCTACGTGTGTGTGGACTGAATATGTTACTTTCTTCTGTTTGCTCAAACTTGTTATTTCCAAATAACTCAAAACATTTTTGAGAAATATGTTTGTTGTGTTTTTGGTGCATTTTGGACATGAGGAAACTTTGGGTACTGAGATTGCTGAACTGTGTGACCAGTTGAGCACAGAGAGATGATGGAAGCGTACAAGGAGTTGGAGGAGAAGCTTCAGAATTTCATGGATGACCAAATTGCTATCAAGAGTTCTTACAAAGACTTGAAGGTGTGTTGTTGGTGTAAGATTTCAGTGCGGGCACCTGCTTGATTGTGTAGGAAACAGCAATAGTGAAGCAAGTGGGTTGGCTTCTATCTAACAGTCTCTTCAAGTGAATTGTAAGTCCAATTTGCTACTTTTTTCCATCACCAATAGTGCAGTAGTTGTGATGTGCAGGCAGAATTGCGGAAGAAGGAGAGAGAGCTCAAAGGTCAACACGAGGAGATTTCTGACCTGCAAATCCAGGTTTGGCATCTGCTTGTCAATATTGGGTTCAACCAATGTATACAAGCGTTTGGTTTTAGACTGCGGTCTGGTTTTTTCTTTCCGATCATGGTTTTAATGGGATTAGTATCCATTTTGGTTGCATGAAATCTGACTGGTGTAATCTGTCTGCTGGATTTCACAGGTTGCTGTGCTTCTCAAAGAATGTGCAGACATTCAGCAACAGTGCTTTGGAGTCAGCGATCAGAATGGAGAAACTGTGGTTGAGTTCACGACATCTGTGGGTAAAACTGCAGCTGGTGATGCGGTGATATCTGACAGACTTGTAATTGCAGATACACCTGTCTTTTGTGTCTTGTTTGATTTAGCAACTAGGAGGCTTGCAAATCTCTAGCACTGCAGGATAATTTCTGTCAGATGGTATTATCTGGAAAACTATGATGAATGGTGAATTTGAAGAAGCAGGAACTGAGTTTTGCTATCTGGATACAGCTTACCTTCAAGGATATTCGAGGAATGGTTGAACACAATTCCCAACTGCGAATGTTGGTGCGGTCTCTTGCCCAGCAGAATGAGCAGAAAGAGCAAGAATTGAAGGTTTGATTCCAAATCCTGTTGGGTCACTTTGCAATTGTGTACATAGACTGAAATCCAAAAAGTAGGAGTTGGATCTTACTCTCTGGATGATGTGCAACTCTACAGCTCCAATGCCAACCCCCCCAGATCTTCAGAAATATCCACTCACCATTGATCTGTGACCTAATGTTTCACAGGAAGGTTTTGAGGCGGAGATGAAGCAGCGATTTGATGAGTTAGGCCATAAAGTTGTAGATACGATCAAACAAAGTGAAGAGCAGTCTGATATCATTGACAGGCTTCAAGGAACTGTAAGTGCCTGCTCTAATTTACATGTGAAACCATGCCTGGCATTTTGTGGATATACATTGGTCACCTGCTGGAACAATGGCCATATCCAAGTCACTGAAAGTAGTACCCATAGCGTATTTATGTTTATAAGCTTAATCCTTGATTCATTTGGCATCCCTCAGATGGGACAATGTTGCTGTCAAAGACCTGAAGTTTGTGATGCAAGAAATTGGATCCTACACAGGATCATTTATAATTCTGGACACAGGTCGGCGTGATATGTTCAGGTGGGCATGTATAGAAGATTGTATGAAGAAGAGGTGAATGCTCATCGTGATTCCCAACTCATGAACATGGGTCCAGTTGCAGGTTCAGATCACCCACCATTCTCTTTCATGACAATCATGGTTAGACCCACATGAATTTGTGTCTCAAGATGAGAATGTTATGTTGTCGGGCCTGAAATATCCAGAATCTGATTCTCAGGTCATCTCTCAATTCTTTTCAGATATGGACTCAAGTCATAAGTATTGAGAAATTCTTGCTTCTTAGGAATATGTTCAATTGCCGAAGTCCTTGATCCACGTCCATGCCCTTATTGTGCAGAAAATACTTGCCTAAGACAGTTGGTGGATGGCTCAAAGGTATGATGTCTGACATTCTTGCAGTTTGTGTTGGATGCCAGTCTAATAAGAAAGGGTCCTTGTTGGTATGTTATGAGCAAAAGTTTAAGCAAGATGTGTTGTGGGTTTGATCCTTGACATGTTCCTTTTGTTATAGCAGCAGGAGATTGATAAAGTGCATGAAGAAGTGGCAACTTGTAAGCAGTTGCTGGAGGCAGAATTGGATAACACTAGGTTTGTACTTATAACACTGGAACTGCTCCAGCTTGATGATTGATTGTTTTATCTACTACTTGTGGACCCCAAGGTACATTCTCCAAGACTAATGATTTTTTCATTAGCTATGCCTCTTGTCTTTCCATTCCTTCTGGAAATGCATTAGAATCTCAGGTCCCAGAAATTTGTTTCTCCTAAGTTTTGAGCATATTGAGATGCAAGCGATAACCTCACCTTGTTTTGTGCTCCTTCACATGCAGGCAAATGATTACAAATGCTTGCATAAAGTGTGCACAGGCTGATGCAGAAGCAACATCTGCAAGAGATCAAGTGATATTGTTGAGAAAAGAGATAGAAAATCAGGTTTGTGCTGTTGGGTACTCTGGATGTTGATTGCTTGGTTCATCAAGGTCTTGGGTATACATCAACATAATAACTTCAAAAGAATCCAAGTGTGTGAAAGCCATTTTCAAATTGCTTGCACATGTATGTTTCTAAAGAGTGCTTAAAATCACTATTTGCAGTGCAAGGAGATGAGCACTGTACTTGCAAGAAACGTGGAATTTTCTCAAGCCATCAAAGACTACCAGCAGAAGCTTCAGGAGAGTTCCCAGAAATTGCAGGCCTCTGAGGAGCTTGTTCACCGGCAGAATATTGAAGTAGAGTTTTTCCTCTTCTTAAGCAACAATTCAAGGCTCTTTGTGAACTCCTTGATGGGTACTCATAAGCAGCACAGTCAAGTGTATAGAAGTGAAATCATTGAGAATATTGCCATGCTGGGATGTCCTATATGATGAAGAAAATCCAAGAATCTATAGTTGCAGAAATGATCTGGAGATGGTTTTAACACAGGTGGCAATGTTGGAAAAAGAGAAAGCTATACGGGTTAGTGTGGAGAGGAGGGCAAGTGAGGAAGTGGCATCACTATCTAAGTGTGTCCATCGATTGCAGGTTGACATTTTTTCTCATGTTGAGTATGTATGCCAATTTCAGATCTTTTCTTGCTGAATTGTGTGCACATGCAAGACAGCTGAATGGCATGTTATATGCATTTGTGTAGAGAGTCTTTGTAGACATGGAGCATTCAATTGTGATATATGAATGGAGTGTTACAGGCTTCACTGGATACCATTCAGACAATGGAAGAAGCTCATGAGGTATATTGAGTTTTCTTGTGACTTTTTTTGGGCTTGGGTTTCAGGTCTAGGATGACAGTTTGAAACCTGTCTCTGCTACTTCTGAGTTTGTATTGACCATGTTCATTCAATCTCCCACAACTTTTCTAAATGTGATTGTTCCATAACTGATGTGTCCCTGCAGGGTGCAAGAGCTGCAGAGAGAAAGAAACTCGAGGATGAAATCAACCAGCTGCAGGTCAGTCAAGTCTTGAGCATGTGGCATATTGGGTTGTGTTAAAATCAAAAGATTTGCATTTGGAGTTTGTCAATTTTGAATTCTTGTGTGGTACAAGAAAGGTGAAATTGATATCTCTCAAGAACTGACTATGGGTACAGAAAGAATGGGCAGAGACTAAAACTGAACTGGAGATGGAGTGTGCACATGGTCAAAATCTCATTGGTCAGCAGGATACAGCTCTGAGTGAAGCCCTCAAGCAAGTAGAACTTGCTAACAAGGAGCTTTCACAGGCCCTTAAGGCTGTCTCTGCAGCTGAAACCCGTGCCCAGGTGGCTGAGGTAATTAACTGCTTAGTGCCTGATGGAGAAAGCTAGATGAAAGTGGCCAGTTATCAAGGGTGATGTCTCTTTTGTGTAAGTATATTTTTTCCATTACAATAGTGAGAAATATGGATATAGAGTCTCTCTGCTGACAAATGCTCTTGGCAGGCACGATGCTGGGACCTGGAACTGCAGTTGAAGGCAGATGAGAAGGTGAGCACTTGTAGTTTTGCAGCTGTGTCACCCTGTTGCATCCCAAATTATGCTTGTTCCAGAACTTGCCAGATGCAATATTTGGACCATCTCAACAATGGTGGAGGCTCCATTTAAGGCTTTTCTCCCTGACAGATAACGGTGGCCTTGGGAGGCACCAAGAATACAATCAGTGAGGAGGCGGATGCTCATGATGTAGATGGGGAGGTAGTCCTTTCTTCCTTTGCCATCTTTCTTCAAATGACAGTTTGTTTGTTTTATTTTTCTTTTTCATTTCAGTCGGGTTGTGTGTAGATGGTTGTTTCATTGGCTGGTTGTTTTTGTCAACTCTTGGTGTGGAGGTTTGTTTGATCTGCATGATGTAGGAACTTTGGCAAAATCATTTATTGCTAATGATGAAAAATTGGTGTCTTATCGATTTGCAGATCGTATTTAGCCTGCAACAAGCAAGGGAGGAACTTCATCAAGTGAAGGAGGACTTGGCTGCTGCAATGGCCCACACAGACCAAGTAATGTTCCAATACTTGAGTGGGTTGGCCTCTTATATTCGGCTTCGTACTACACTGTTTATTATTGGAAGTCTAAGAGTTATGTTCTAGAAGAGGATCTTCAGAAAGGGTAGAGTCTATCTATGCATCTTTCTTAGTTTTCTAGGATTGTGGGTGGTGGTGGGCTACATTTCCTTGATAATTCCATGGATTCAGCAGACAACATTTCTGTCTTGCAGTACAAAAATATCACTGAGTTCAGTGTCAAAGCACTAAAGCAAATTGAGGCAGTGTATAACAACTACAAGGAGGAGGTACCCACACTCTTTACTTACATCTCTGGGTGAAGAATTTTCTGAAGAAAGAAAGAAATTGCTATAGCTTCAGGACTCTCTAGAAAGTCCGGAAGAGTTGATGGGGTTCGACTATTTGCTGCTGAACTTGAGAATTACATGAGCCCTCTTTTGAAGTTGAACTGAAGCTGTCTCATCAGTCAAGGGGAAGGATGAAGGGGTTTACTCCTACAGTACCCAAGAATTACTTGTTGCACTCTTTCTGCTGAGAGCTTGTTTTGGGTTTCTCAGGCTGAACACAGGAAGGAATGTATGGAGACAGAGGTGAGAGCATTGAGGAATCACATCAGTGATTTGGAGGCTGAACTATCAGAGAAGGATAAAGCTTCAGCCGATGCAGCTGAGGAGAAAGAGAAGGCGCTTACCAGTGCATTACAAAAGGTTGCAGCATTGAAAGATTCTGAAGCGAAAAAGCAGTAAATCATCACAGAAACTATCTTTGCTTTTTGTGACTTCCAGCTTGTCAATACAAGAGCTAATCATTGCGATTTTTGTACTTAGACAGATGGAGTTGTGATGAACTGCATGATATTGGGTGCAATGTCTGCTGAAGGGCTTTTCTTTTGTTGCTCCCAAGGGACTTCCTGAATTCAACATATGTATGTGTCGTGTATAGGGTGGCGCTGGATGAAGCAGAAGAACTGAACATAACCTTACAGCAGGAATTAGACAAGCTGCATCTGCAGTGGCATGATGCTCAGAACAACTATGAGAGACAGGTGAGATACACAAGTGGGCCCTGTTGCAGCTGCTTCACAGATGGGGAGTGAATCTGGGCAAGATCACAGTTTTTATTGAAGAGATGCTACTGTTCCTTGATCATATTTTCCTCTGTGATGGTGGTAGTGGTGGTGATTTCAGTTTTTAGATTTATGCAATTGTCATGTGTGACAGTGCAGTTCTCTATTTGTGCTGTCACCATTGACAAAAATGTCTGTAAAGAACTGTGCAGGTTTTACTACAAGCAGACACAATCAGAGAGCTGACTGTGATATCTGATAAGCTTTCCAGACTAGAGAATGTTGAAAGGGCTCTGCATGCACACACAGAAAAAGCCAAGGCAGAGTTGGTGTGCTCTTTCATCTCCACAGATCCCTCTTTACATGCACCATGCATTCTGAACATGTTTTTGTGTTACATTTATTTGTGTCATGTGGGAACCCCGCTTGCACACAGAGCGGTTGCCACACTATGTTAACCTGAGATTGTGATCCCACCAGATTATGTTGGACTTTGCTGAAGTTGCATTTAGAATGAGGAATCCAACTGGTGTGCATGGTATTTAACAGGAATTATCGAAGGTCACATGGGCAGTGGAAAAGACATCTTTGGAAGCAGCCAAGGCTGATGCAGAGATGAAAGTCAAAGAGCTGGATAAACAGGTAATGAGAAAAGGCATTGCTTTGGTATTCAGAAGATGAAAGAGGCTGTATAAGAAGCTGGAGTAAATCATGGAAGATCAGTTCCATGGTCCAAGATGAGCTTCTGATGTTGAGTTTTGATGGTTTGTGCTGTAGAATCAACTGATGCACCGGGAAGACTGAACCTTTACATCTCTCAAGAGTTATGTATGGTGGGTTGCAGAAGCATGACCGAGAAACTCTGGCAGAGCTGGCAGTTGCAAAGAAAGAGGTAGAAGCATTGAAGGTGACAGTGACACAGATGGAGGAGAGAGAGACTAAAGGCTCTCAGCAGCTAGGCGAGTTGGAAGGTCGGGTCACTGACCTTGACCAGAAACTTTGGGAAGCTATGCAATCTGAGGTAAAAGGTGACATTGATCTCTTTTGTGCTTCTCTAGTGCATCCTTTGTCCTGAGTGGGCACATGATCCAGGGCTTTGAAGTAGCTTTAAAATGTGTAAAGTTGCTTACAGAAAACCAAAGCCCATCTTGTATGCCTAAGGCAACTTCTGATTGTGGATTATCTTCTCCTTTGATGAACTGCAGGCAGCTTTCAAGGTCCAACTGGATTGCTACAAAAGACTTGCACAATTTCAGAAGGTAGTTTCTCTTGCTGGGTTGGGGGTATCAATGCATTGATTCTCCTGTTGAGGAAATGTGGTTTAGTCAAGGGACATTTGTGGATGAAGTCATGTGCAGACTCTGTCATGATGCTTTAATCTGTGTCACAATGTGCAGCGGAAGTTGGATGGCTTAGGCAAGGAAAAAGAGGAGGCAAGCAAAGAGATTGACAATCTTACAAAGCAGATTGAAGAGCTCAGATCCTCTGCAGGTCTGTCTTTTCTGATGTAGTTCTAGCAATACAGCTCACCTCACAGTAATGCAGAATTATGTTCCTGCTCTAATGCCACAATGGTTCTTATTGGGTATATTTGTGCTTGCAGGGAAAAGAACTGCTGGAGATCAGTTCATGGCTGCCCAAGAGGAGTCTCTGGGCCATCAGGAGCCTGTTGTTTGTCAGGAACATGAGGAGTCTCATGCAGGACAGGAGCAAGCTCGAAAGGAGATCGAGTCTAAGTTGAGGGAGAAAGAAACCCTGATTCTGGTAATTGCTGCATCCAACCTACATGCTATACTTTCACATCAAAGTGTATTTCCTTGGTACAAGTCAGTGTTGTGTGGATGTTCTGTGTTAAATGCTAAAGCATGGCATCTTCAGTCTTCTCTCCAAAGTTCTTCAGCACAGAAACCTGTAATTTCTTCACCCATGCTCAGGTAGTTCTCCCAGAATAGAAGGTTATATGGATATTGGGTGATATCAGTGTGTCAGTGATTTTTTATTTCAAGATTTTGTAGGCCTTGGAGAGATCACTGGACAAAGAAAAGCATCAAGCAAAGCAGTGGAAATCAAAAAAGCAGAAGGATTTGAAACTGTTCTATGGGGTAGTTCAAAAGGCAGCAGCGGTATGTGTACAAATTTTCTAGGGAACTTTTAGAAGTTTTGTTGCTCTTGCTGGCTAGTGGCTGAATTCCATTCAGTGTTGCTGGTGCGGTCATGTCCAATGAAACCTGCTGAAATGGGTTCCTGGAATTCCACCTTCTAGGGCAGCACCCCTAGTCTCTAAATCCATGTGCCAAGGAAAGTGCAATTTGCAGATTGAGTAATTTAGGCAAGTGTTTACAGTTGGTTCATGGGAGGGACTACCCAATAGTGCTATGCAGATTCTATTCTTTACTCACAGGTCCCAGCTGTGGTGTTGGTTACTGGACAGGAGAAGAAGCAGTTTTTAGAGGAATTGGAGAACCTAAAGCACGAGAAAGCTTATTATGAGTCGGTATGTTTGGTGTCCTCCACATCTGATCCTCTTTCTTGTACCCTTTCTATATGTGTATTTGTCTGTGTATGCCTTCTTTTGTACCTGAAGGCACACCCATTTTGGTCTCCATGCTGTAGATCACAAACACATTGTCAAGTTTCCTTAGTATCCATGTAACCACAAGAATCTTAAGTCTTGTTTCCTCTAATCAAATTTTATACCAGGGGTCATGTGCTTGAATTGCAGAAAGTTCGTGTCAATGGTGCAGGGTCCCTTGATGAACCTCCTGTGAAGGCAATGGAAATCGATGAGAGAGCTTTGAACTACCAGGTGGCTATCAATGACATGAAAAAACTGGCAGATGAAGTGTCACCTACCCACACTCCAGCCACACTATCTGTTCCTGCATCAAGCACAAAAGCCATCTCAGATTTTCCTGCTTCAATTGTGATACTTCCTTCTATGATAGAGGGCATGGCTGCTGTCAACACATCAATTGGTACTGTACCATCTTCCACAGTGATTCCACCTGCAGCAGCTACAGCTTCTTCCGCAGGAGGCAGAGTTCTCAGTAATTCAGTGTTGTTTCCCATTGCTGGGCCTTCTTCTGCCATGACTGCTGTATCAAGCACAACAGTTGCAATTGTGTCTGTTCCTCCTGGCATTTGCCCAGTTACTCGACTTGCTTTGGCTCCTATGCCTGTGCAGCCAACTGTGCAGGAAACTCCTGCTCTAACAGTAGCAGTAGCTTCAGCTCCAGCTCCAGCATTGGCCTCATCTGTTGAAAGTGAACATGAGATCTTGCAGCTACATGCCAGGATTCAAGAACAAGAGGTCAGTCTCTTCAGTTTTCTTCTGGTTGCTGTTTCTATTGCACATGTCAGAATGAGCAGTAGACACTGACCTTGTGGCTTGCAACTCAGAAGGCAACACTGGCAGCAAAAGCAGCACAGGCATGCAAGACAACTTGCAGGTTCATTAAACCATGGGTAGAGCCAGTCAGTACACAAGAGCCAAACACTGAAGCTGGAGATTTACAAGGGGAGGGTGCAAATGCTGATACTGAAGCTCTTGCAGAAACCAGAGGAATTGTTACAGAAGAGGTTGTAGAAAGTGCCCTCACATTTTCCACCTGGATGCCTGCTCTCCCTAGTGCTGTAGCCAGTGCAACTGCACCTGTGGTTGAGTCCTCTGCTGGACCAATTGTTCTGGCACCTTCTATGGCAGTAGTGTCAGTTTTCCGGAAGCGCTCAGCACCACTTGCAGAATCTAGTGTTACTGATGATATCATGTCTCAGGAAATCAAAATAGAAAGGGCCCCTCTTCAGAAGAAGTCCCGAATTGCAGAGGAGGTATGTGACAACCGCTCCTTGCTGCTTCATTGCTACCCATCAGAGTGATTTCTCTGATGTATTAATGTATTCCAGCTCTTAGCATCATTGGGAGTCTTGTTTGTAGCTGGATTTGTCAAGGAAAATGTGATGGACAATTGTATACAGATAGCAGAAAAGAAGAAGAGATAGTCACAAGTTCCCTTGATGCTTCCCTGAATGATATTCCAATACAGGTCATTCATACTATTTCTGGACAAGTGGTCAATGCTGCACTAGCCCAGTTTCCAAAGGATTCTGCAGAACTGGATATGGCTGGAACATTTGTGCCAGAGACAGCACTAGCAACCAGAGATGAGCAAATCATGACAGTCGTCGAAGCATTAGTAGATGAAGGAGAGATGCTTGTCACACAGGAGACTGAAGCAGGAGAAATAGTACAAGAAATAGTGGCACCCCAAGGAGCTGAGGCTGAAGCAATCCCTCTTGGCAGTCAAGAGGGTGAAAAGGAGGCACCTGCAATGAAGGGAGCAGATGAGGTTAACATTCTGTCTGTTGATGACCAGGCTCCAGAATCAGCTGAGGACAATGGTGCAGGAGGTGACCTTGTTGAGGAAGAGGTGATTTATTCTGGTTCTCCAAATGTGGCTCTTTTCCTCTTGGTTACTTCTATCACCACAGATTTTTGTTTTGTTTTGTTTTTGGTTTTTTGTGAGAAGTTAACAGTAGATTTATGTTTTTCTTCTGATCTCTTTGTTTCCAGGAAGTGCCTGCTGCATAGGTTGACCCTAGAACAACGAAAGTTCACCATTTGCTTGCTGTAAATATGGAGATCTCACATGGATGTTCTGCCTGGTGCAGTTAGCCTGAAAATCCAGCCCCAGTAGACAAAACCTGCCTCATACTTCTGTCTTGATGTTTGCAACTGGGTAGTAGTAGTTCACTCCATATCTAGAGTTTTGCTTTTATTCATTGCATTCAGGGCCTTGGATCTGGTACAGGTTCAGGAGGTGGGAACTGCACTGCTCAAAAAGCTGGGAGGTGAGGCTAGTCAAGGGAGGCTTCCCTGTCAACCACCACATCAAAGTTGTTTGGAGGCACCGACAGATGAACACAGTTGATGGATATGACCTCCCATCTCTCAATCCGCAGGAGGTTATGTTGAATAAATCCATTGCAAGACTGAAAAGCTGGTAAAACTCAAGTTCTCTCTACCTGTGCAGACACTTGATTGTCTTCAGATCTTTTAGTGCAACTTTGTGTAAAGAACAGTAGCATGCCCAGATGTGCTTTGGCATCAGGTGAGCATACATTTTCTTCCACCCTTTGTGCAAATGGAAAATAGAGGGGCTCTTTTACACCAAAACTTGGGTTGGTCCAATTTTGAAGACCATAGAAATCTGGCTCTCAGCTAGTTGTGAAAAGGATCATAGCAGGAACATTGACAGCTCTTAGGCATCTTTTTCTTTTTCCCTGTTATGTCTAAATCTTTTTCTGTGTCGGCATTGGTTTGTCAGCTCGAGCTATGTTGCAAAAAACTACAATGGAAAGGTCCCGAATTTTTGGACACAAATTGGCTTATAGTTAGCTCATTCATTTTGGGATGGGCTAAAAATTGCATATATATTATTCACTGGGTTTTAGTGGAGAAGATGTGTATACAACTTAGTTGGGTGACAATTGTTTAGTTAGTAGTGTCATGATTTGTGCAATTGAAAGCTAGCTGTAGATGCTTAACTATTTATTTGTGGGCCAAGTTTCCCATTGCCAACCCAAAGACCCCCTCATAAACCCTGGTTCAATCATACTATTGCCAAGTAATGGGACTCCCTACTAGTCTTTGTGACCCAAATGTGTCATCATACTATTTCCTAAGGAATGGGACCCATTAGTCCTTGTGACCCAAATCTGTCAGAAATGGAGCTCAAACTTGAACCAGTTAAAATAGGAAATGTTCCACGAAGTTCTCAAAAGATGAACTCGTAGTTTACAGGAACACCTGGTGAAGCTTCCACAAAATGTGGGGATCAGAAAAGGGTACTCAAAAGTTCATACCAAACACTTGGTGAACAACTTTCCAAATGTGGGACCAAATGAAAACTACATACATCTGATTCTCTTCCTTACATCGTAGCCAATAGAGGTATACATTAAGAAGTCCAAACTGGGGATGCTGGGTCCCCACCCTACCCCACCCCACCCCACCCCACCCCCCCAGTTTTGTCATAACTGTGGGCAAAATCAAAAAATCGGTATGAAAACAGGACATGAGAAAAGAGGTGAGACCCAACTGGTTTTCTCACCTAAATTTGTCCTCAAAGGAATTTCATCCCCAGTTTGGGATTAGCTTTACTTTGCTGCTGCTCATAATCTTTGCTTTGAATCATGTCTTGGCATAATAAATTCCTGCAAATCTTGTGAACTGATGCCCAAATTTCATTAAATGGTACCCAGTTTCGTTTGTTATATGACTACACTCTAAATTGGGGATGAAACAAGGATTACAAGGTCAAACTAAGGCCCAAAGACAGGTTGACTTAAAAGGATATGACTATTTCCCACCCTCTTTCTGCTTGTCCCCACCAAAGACCAAAAAGAACTTGAGACCAGGTTTGTAAATGGCCCTTTTCTTGGCTACTGTACCATGGCCCCTCTTATATGGCTTCCACTTCCAAGTTAAGCTCAAAAAGCCATTTCAAAGGGAGATCAAAAAGTTCTTCCAACTTGAGCTCCAAAAGTGCTTTCAAACTTTGCAGTCACAAGGTTCCTCCAAATTGAGCTCAGAAAGCAATGTGTTGTTTTTTTGTCTTCTTTTGCATGCCAACATATTTTTATTCAGGTTTTGGTCCTTCCATCCTTTGGAGAGCTGATGCTTCCATTAGGCTAGGGGCTGAAAGAAAGGTCTTGTGGAAGTGCTTTCTACTTTCTCCCTTGTCTTTTAATGCAATTGGAAAATAATAAATATCCTTTGAAACCCTAAACTCTAAAACCCCCCAAGGTGGTGACTCAGGGCATTCAACTACAAAAATTTTGAAGGTGCATTCACACTTGGTGTTAGGGACTTTAGTGTTGAGTCCCCTAACACCATGCTATATCCTTTAGGACTTACACCAACTTACCATGAACATATTATGTTAGGCTAACATTCACTTAACATTAAGTTGTTATTGCCCATTTAACATTGGGTGCCACCTAGGATGCCACCTAGACTTTCATTTAACACTGACTTAACCATCAAGTGTGAATGCATCATTTATAAGTTGCTTAGGATGAAGTAGTGTTTGCTAGTATCAAACTTCTTTTCTATTTCCATTCATTTTTCTTTTAAGCTGTATTAATTCTCAAGTGCAAATGTTTGCATTTTGCCCAATTCCTTTTCTTCCCCCACTTGCCAATTTTCCATACTTGTATAAATATTTTTACACATATTCCAATTTACTTTACCTTACAATTATTTTCATACACACACACATATAAATAGACAAGGAAGATGTAAAGTAATTATAAACATTAATTATTTTAAATATCCTTCCTCTCTCATAGTGGTTTTGTTTTTTTGGTGGCAAGTTTTTGCTGTTTTGTGAACTTTTTTTCAGAAAAACTTAGAATTTTTTTTGTGTTTTTCAATGTGAAATGTGGTCTATTGCAAAACTTTCCCACTTTTGCCAAAAAAAATTTGCAAAAAAAAATAAAAAATCAAACCTTGCTCGGACCTAATTCGTACATCAATGTCAAAAGAGGGTAACATGTTGGTCACTTACGCAGATTAACAATTTTGAAAATCCTTTACTTATAGGTTTACTTATGCTCTTATCCAGCCAGGGTGATTCCGCACCTACACTGGTACCTTCACCTTCTTCTTATGCTCTTACCCGGCCAGGGTTAACCAGCTCCTACCCATGTAGCTGCTGGTTCACCCAAGGCACTCTTAAAAGAGTTGCCTTTTAAATTTTTTGTAAAATGTAAAATTCTAAAGAATTTTTCATGTAAAATGTATCCAACGTTATGTGTTTTTTTTTAAAACATTGGATACATTTTACATGGCTGATACCAGTGAATATTTTTTGGGTAAATCTTCGTCACTTGGAATTTTCCTTTATTATTATTGTAAATTTGACCCCAAAGAAATGCAAAAGAATTGAAAAAGTCACCAAACTTTCAAAATCGCAAAAACTGGAAACAAAAAAACACCACCGGCTAGTGGCTAGTGTTTTTTTTTCCTTTCCTTTTTTCTTTTTGTTTTTCAGTTTTGTGTTGTCATCATGCTTGCAATCATCCACAAGAAGATTTAACCACGTTTGGCTATAGACCAGCTATTAAAGTAGAAATTTATTAAAATCTTTTTTATATCCTGGCTATTTGCTTGAACAATGTATAAAAACTTGGCGATTCTTTAGAATTTTTCCCATTTTTGGCGATGAGTTTTGAAAAAAAA
>Ga0209208_10005587_pt1 | contig 17500 bp, 16 predicted proteins | sample S1TSphfallax_3_FD_187694 | JGI IMG/M metagenome (GOLD analysis project Ga0209208, IMG submission 187694) | Host-associated microbial communities from peat moss isolated from Minnesota, USA - S1T2_Fd - Sphagnum fallax MG (SPAdes) (version 2) | ecosystem: Host-associated > Plants > Peat moss >... | reverse complement strand
AATGTATTAGTACCTCCTTTTGGGGGCCTTTTTCTCTTGTGAGTACTGGCCATACCCTGGCTCTACAAAGATCCACATTGGTTGGGAGAGGGATTCCTAAGGAGGTAAAGAAGGATTGATGGAGTTTTGAATATGTTTGACCTCTTCTCCCCCCTAGGGCTATGCTTGCGCGTGTGGAGATTTTTCATTAGTCTCTATTTACATCTGCCATGTATCAGATGAAAATTCAGGTCACTAGGTGGTGCTCTACACTTTCTTTCTATGTAGGAGTTTATCTAAAGAATAGGAGAGAGAGATTACATTTGTGAGCAGGTGAGTGAAATTGGTAGAATTGGAAATATATTTATTTCATTGGCATTTGGTTATTAGTGCTACACAACTAAGGGTCTCTTGATGGCCATCAGAAGTTTAAGTGGTGTCTAGAACTTATTTTCTGTGCAAATGGTTATCCGGGAAACTTGAGAGATCTCCATCCCCCCTCTTTGTCCACAACACATGATAATAAAATTTTCGAACAAATAACCTTTAAGCTGACAAAATTCTATGTTCTTTCTATTTGAAACAATGGAGATAGGAACCAAACCTTAGTTGCATAACATGATAGTGGAGGCTCTAACTACTATTCATGTCAACTTGAATTGTGGAAAGGTCATGAAAGAGAACTCACTTTGGAGTATTGTTTCCTTTCCTTTATTGTAATTTAACCCTATCTTATATGTAATCAAATAAATACAAAAGTGTGTATTTTCACATAGCAAGAGTCTTCATATGGCTTCACCTAAATCTTTAGATTGTTGTTTATTCATTAAGATTTGGCTTCACAAATGGTGATATATTTCTCTTTCATGCAAATGTTTGGAGAATTCCAAGATAGGAACAAAAGCAAAAGTGGCCAGCACGTCACACTCTCTGAATGAACTTCACACCACAGTCCAATGAAACCTAGTTTGCTCAAAATTTTAATTGCAAACAACACCTTTAGTTGTCCTAAACAAGTTGTAAAGTGAGATTATCCTATTACATGAGTTGCTCTATATTTTGAATTTTATTTCAAATTTTTCAAGTACATTCACTAAGTGGGATTCCCAACATTAAATAACATTAAATGACAACTATCCTTGGTGGGCTGTAGCATTTTTACAGAAGACCTGTTACCAAGTGGTGACATAAGAAGTATCTAGGCCTGTGAATCTAGGCCTTAAAAATGAATTAGGTCATCATATCTTTATGTCATTTCACCTTGAGTGCGACTTAAATCCAAAGCTTTGCGGGGAAAAAAAATCAATTACAAATTACAACATACATACCCATGTTATAATATAACTTTTTACATCCTTTTGCAAAGTTTAAGTAGTATTCATACTCTAACTTTGACTTATTTACAATCATTGTGTAGTGAACCAAGTTAATTCATCATGTGGAACCAAAGGGCCTTGTGAATACATACTTGGAAATTACAAAAAACTATAAAATTATTCCTATTAAATTATTTATCTCCCCAAAATAAAAACATAGACATGCTTCCCTTTCACACCTCACATTGTGCCCCATTTCCCCCACCCCCTTTTTTTAATATACATGGAAGTTGAATTGTGACCACAAAATATGGGATAAAATTGAGATGCTCTTAGGAACATCTTGGGGAACCTTTTGGGAACACAATGTGAACACATTGAGAACAAAAAATCCACTAGCTAAGTAGCTAGAATACAAGACTGAGAAGCACGAGGCACATGAAACTAATGTTGCGGTGGATGAGGGAGAAGCTACAGGCCAAAATAGAGTGCAACTAAATGTCTGTTGGTTGTCAACAAGCTTGGCAATAGTTGCAAGACTCAGCAGAGATTGTTGCAGATCTGGCTGAGCAAGTTTAGCCAAGAATACCACAGAAATTGTGGGCTTAAGACATTCAATGGACATGTGGAAAATACATTTGAAGATGGTTGTTGCCATGAACTATAGATGAAAGGAATTGCGTTGTTTGGAGCATCTTCATAGCAAATGACATGAGTGACACCAGAAAAAAAACACATTTACAAAGGCAAACAAGTCATAGATTTGTTGAATGTTGCATGACAAAATGTCTGTTTTAAGATGCTTCTGAGAATCCATATTTTTACACAAAGCTTGCAGTAATACATCCACACACAAGCTTTTGAGGCTCCAAAGAATCTCATTTCCAGAAACAGCTTTTGAAGCTCCAAAGAATCTTACCCAACACTCTGGATCCTGAGCTTTCATGAGGATGACGATCTTCTGTTTTTTCCTCAGTTACCCAAATCAGTCATCATCACTCCAGGTCCTTGATCTCTCTCACCCTTATCCTGTTTGGCAGTGAAGGTAGTCTGACAGCTCACACACTCCTTTGCAGAAACCATGAACACAACACCTAAGAAGTGAAGATTTATGGTTTAAGGTTTAGAACCTGAGGTCGCCAACAATTGCAAAAGAAAACAGACCCATTGCTGTTGTTGTACATCCACAAACATTTTCTGAATTGGTGACATCTTTGCAGCATTTTCATGTTCAGCAAATGACATTCCAGCAGAAACAAATTCTGAAGTGGTGCAGCAGAAGACAATGAGCGACAACAAGAGCAGGAATGTTTCTTAGTACCTGAGTTGCTTGCTGCACCTGGCTGTTGTAGATTGCTGCCTGCCTTTGCCTCGCGACAAGTCTCTGAGGAGCATCCTTCTTGCAGGTGCACAAGCAAGAAGTGGATTGTTTTCCTTTTCAGTAAATCTCCTGGAAGATTCAGAACCATTTCCACCAACACCTCTCTGTTTCTCATCCTCAAGTGACCCTCTCTTGACTTCTGCTCTGGAGGAGTGAGACTTGATAAGCTTCCCTTGTGAGACAACTTCGTTGTGCTCTTGTGAGACTGGTTTCTTGCAGAGCTCATGATGTGCATTCTTTTGCAAAGTGGCAGCAGCAGCCACCAGCTTCATGATATTTCCATCCATGGGCTTCAGCTGCTTCCCATAGCTCCTCCTCCTTGGACTGTGATCATCTTTCCCAACTGATTTTCCCAAGCCAGAACTTCTCTTCCTCAAAAAAATTTGCTCACCAGATGGTTCAAGAATCTCACAAACTGGTGCAGTGGTGCCATGATCACTGGCTGGTGCACTCAGCTCATCTTCAAGCTCACTACTGGCAAGCAGATTATGAGCGATTTCAGGAGATTCACTTTGAAGAATTCTTTTGAAGCTGTAATCATCACCAACCTTTAAGCTTGACTTTGAAGGCCACCTGAGCATCTGTAATGGTGTCTGGGGTTTGAGAAATTTGGCAGTGGGTGCAGCATTGGCAGGGAACTCAATCTGATGGGCACTATGCTTGTCAGGGGAGGGAGTGAATACCCTGTTTGGAAACATAACTCCCTTGGAGCTACTCATGCTTATGAGCTTCCATGGCAATTGGCTCTTGATCTCTGTTGCCTCCATGGAAAAGTTGCAATATTCCTCCTCCAGTTGCTCATGATCATCAATACAGTGCTCTCTCCAAGCTAGACTTGTGTCAACCCCAATTTGCTGAACCCCATCAATTTCCACAGATGCTGCACCAGAGCAGCACTCAGTTGCTGAATATGATTTGCTGTCCTCTTTGCAGCTCATGGGTACCTGCACATTGGGTGTTTGCTTGGAGAGAACAGTAATGGGAGCTTGTGCTCTGAGATACAGATGTGGGTCAACAGAGCTGATCATGCTCCTTTTGTCAAGCTCCCTGAGTACCTCACGAGATTCTCCAGGAAATGCCACACGCTTGGACTTCATCATGGTGTGCATATGTTTTTCTGGTTGATCTGCTTTCACAGCCATGCTCTTGTGCACCTGCACTGAGCTCGGGTAGGAGATATCTCTCATTTTGCTATGTTTTTTGCTGTAGCTGGTCCTTGTGATGCAGTGATCTGGTTTTTTCTGTGCAGCAGGGTCTGTGATTAGATCAGGAGATTCCAGCTGCCATTGGCTGCTGTTGCTGCAAGCTGTAGGCGAAGAGGAGGAGCTTGGTGCAGGTACCTGGAGAGTACATTCAGCAACTAGTGTTGCAATGGATTTTGCAATTTCACTAGCTTTCAGAATCTCTGAAATGATACCTGCATGACGAGCTTCTTGATTGCTGCAGCTAATTTGTGCAGCTGCTGACCAATTGATCTTCCGTCGACCTGCAGCTGTATGTGGGTTCTTGTGTAACCCAGCTGATATAGTGCGCTGTAGCTCCTGCAGACGAGCTACCACCTGCTCCACCTGCACAGATATATCATCAGCGCTCATATCCGGAACAAAACCTCAAAACAACATGACCCATGGACCAGCTAGCTGAAGAGACTCTGTAGTTAATCTCAGAGAGAAGTCTGGAGGTTTAGGGTTTAGGGTCTGCAGATCATGAGCATCTAGATTTTCTTCTTCCTTGACAAGAAGACTGAGATCTGAATCGTACCTTGACGACAGCTTGCATCAGCACTACTGGAGACGACCCACGGGGCGGATCCATCTCTCGTTGCTTCCAGCAAACGGAACTCAACAAAGAAAGGAAAAAAAAACAGCACAGCTACTTGTTGCAGTAGCTTGATCCCAGCTTCCTCAATACCCTCCACTAGCAGTACTGCAACAATCCAAATTACTCTTCTCTCCATTGAGGAGCACCCCGCACAGAAAACAACCCATAGTTTGCAGCTACGAAGCCGATCATTTCAATCTACTTAGTCAAATGCAAATACTTTAGATGCACAGTACAACAACAGCTTACATACAAAACAATTTGAGCAAATTGCTGCGAGTCTCTTCAGCTCATGCTCTTGCTGCTACTGCATTGATATATAACAGCTGCTGAATTCGAAACATCAAGCAAACATTCGCTTCATCTCTCAAGCTGCTACCACGACATCTTCTTCTTTTGCTCTTATTGGTATTCTCTCCTGTTGATTTTGCTCCTCAATCAACCCACGCGACAACCGATTTGCCAAGATTCGACCTCAAGATGTTCAACCTCGCACGCAGGACAGGCACGAACGAAATCGCTGTGTCCTGAGAGAGAGCGTGCGAGAGAGAGAGAGAGCGCGCGCGCACGTACACACGTACCGAGACGAAGACAGTGATTACAAAATAGCAACCAAATTAGTTCACTAAATTTGTGCTTCCTAAATTGTAACTATAATAGTCATTAACAAAATTTTTTATAGATCCCAGTTACAACATTCATGAACATAGTTATGGATTCTAACAGAGTTATGACATTCGGTTGACATTCATTCATCAGGGGTCCTAATTATGTAGGACAAATTCATAATGGATTTTGAGAGTATATTATGCCAATTTTGAAGGTTCTTTAAATTGCATAAATCTTATGCAAAATGGGAACCAAATTCATTCACTAAATTTGAGTGTCCTAAATTGTAACTATAACAGTTGTTAACAATTTTTTTATAGATCCTAATTACTAGGTTTGTTGACGTAGTTATGGATCCTAACAGATTTATGGGTGTGGGTTGACATTCATTCATATGGATCATAATTATGTAGAAAAAATTCATTATGGATTTTGCAACTTTTGAGGGTTCTTTAAATTGCATAAATGTTGTGCTATCAGGAGGGCTCACATACAGGTTCAACTTACCCAACACAATGTTCAGGTCTGTCAAGGGTTTGCCCATTCTCTAATACATAAACATTGGTAGTACAAGCCCCAACATTTTCACAACATTCATAAACATCATTATGGATATGAATTTCACAGTGTTCCTTTGTCAACATCCTTAGGAATCCTAATTACAACAAATTCACAAACATCATTATGGACGTAGAATTGTCACAACCTTCAATCAGGGTCCCTGAGTTCTTATCAATAAGTTTTGGGCCTAATATGGCCATTTAAATAGGTTTTGGAGTTTTTTACCATGATCCCAATGTGGGAGTCAATTTGCCCTGGCCAGTATCCCAATCCTAGCACCTTAATGGGTTAATTCTACATTAATGGGCGGTTACATTTTCAGAAGTTGAATGGTAAGGCATCTGACCAACTTGGGTGGTGTGGTTGATTCGGTGAACAAATTATGCATGATACTTAATTGCTAAATTCTAAGTTCAAAAACCTTAGGAGCTTGAGTGTGGGGACTGAGGAGTTCAAAATGTGTAAAATTAAAGGAGTAGAAGAATGGAAGCAAAATGCCAAATTCCAGCTCTGTGCAGGAAAATGGAAAAATCCCTCTTTCTCAGCCCATTGTGCCCCTGTCACCAAAAACAAAGGGGGCCTTATATGATCATCTTTAAAACAAAGAAACACATCCGACTGTAGTTGCAAAAATTTCCAGTGAACAATTCCCCATACATTGTGATTTATACGACTCTTCCTACACTATGTCATTTCTCCTACAGTAATCATAATCCAAAGTTTAGGCAACCACGCTAGATTATGTGTCTAAAAACATTCTTAAAAAGATGATGAATGCAAAGAGATGGGAGATCAGATCACTCTGGACTCCTCTCAATCAATTTATCATGGACTTTTACAACATCATTTCCCAAAGACAAGTTTTCCACAAAAATCTCCCCGCATATGTACTCAGGACTTTTGACAAAATCAAACTGATTATAAACACCCAATGTAGAATTCTCCTTACTGCCAACCCTAACAAGGATGAAAACACCACTATCGTGGAGTTCCAAAATATTTGGTCTTTATTCCCAAATGCTTATCCCAGAATCTCGACAGTGATGCTTGTATCTGACCAGCCCTTCCATCCCTTAGGGATCTTCCTCATCTCCACCATCTCTACGCAAACTTTTATCCATGTTTTTAATCCTACACATCTCTGGTCCGTAATGTATGCAACTAAAGAAAAGTTTGTTTCTCAAAATCCAATAAAAGATCAATGCCCGGAACCATCATAGGAGAGACAGAAAGGGAGGGCCAAAAAAAGGCCAAAAGACGCACAACTTGCAAGAACCAAAAATAGGGAGAGGGCTGGTCCCTCTTGTGGTAGGAAGATATCTCACCCATGGCCCCTCTAATGTCACTTGCATGCAAATTGTGAGATTTCTATAATAATGGGAGGTCTAGAACAAGCATCACTCGCCAACGCAATCTTCTTTTCTATAGTAGAGGGTAAAGCACGCTAAAAAACAATAGTAACATGTTGCTTGAAAAAGTAAATGCAAAAAGACAAGGATAAATGATCTCCCAATCGTCTATTGTGGAAAAGATAGCTACACTCCCTAATGAAACGATCCATATCATGCTCGGGTGTGCCATGCACCTCCATTGCCATCAAAATAAAGTGGTACCCCTCATGAAACCTTCTATACTTGTAGATTTTAGCAATGGCAATAAATTCCACAGTTGCACCTATTGGTCGACTAATGACATTCGAAGTCATCATCTTTTGTGTCAAGTTAATAACCACCACATCTACAACAAAAACTTGGTCCTTTTGGGTTATGTAAAAATTAGCTCATAATGAAACTCCTAACATAAAGGCATTCATTGTTTTCTCCATACAACGTGCCCACTCTCTTGAACAAAGGCATACATGACATTTTGGATGGTGTCATGTGTCGCAACGCTAACCTTGGGCTCATGACCAAGGCAAGGGGTTACAAGGTTGTGAACCAAGAGGGAAGCCTAAGAATCATGCCGCATGCTCCCAAGAATGCAAGAGAGTGTGAGGGAATAGACCCTCACACTCTCAAGGGAACTCCCACTTTGGGAATTGGAATCCCGGTGGACTCCCAAATGTTCATAAAGCAATTACAGGGGTCAAAACCCAATGGATTGAGGAATTTTTTATATCATTGGAAATCTATTGAAACGTAGATGTCTAAAATGTGCTCGCATGACCCATTTAGACATCTAAAACACAAGTTATGGCCAAAAGAAGGGTTGGGAGTTGAATGGGCAATTTGACTCCCAACCACTAAAAGTCAAAAATCGACCCGATTTCCTTGCGTGCAGGTGTTGTGCGACATACCGTTGGAAAACTGTCGACAAGGGCTACAACTTTGATTTAGACCTCATCTCAATCAAAGGTCTACACACGAAGTTATGGGCCCCCAAAGTTGTAGAAATCCCAATTTTGGCAATTTGAAGACTCCCACTTGGGAGTCCCGAGACAAAATGCCATTTGGATGTGGGCCCCGTGGAGAGGCATAGAGTATACTATAAAGGGGAAGGTGGTGGTTTCCCCCAAGTTTGGGCCATGGTGAGTCTTGTGAGTATGAGTTGCCCGTGGCTCGTCCTAACACCAAAAGTGTTCCAACTATGCACTAACCACTTTGTGTTGGTTTTGTGCAAGCCTGTGTGACTAGTTGATGCTTGTCATTCTTCCTAGTCCTATTTCGAAGCTCCAGCACGCCCCTCTACCCCTCCAAAATGCTACGAGCCAAGGAGCATGCTTCGACTCCTTATTCTTTCACTATTTTCTATTTGGACTCACATTTGAGTCCCTCAAGGGGTTGGGAACGCATCATCATGTGTGGTTATCCTCCAAATGGGCACAAGTTAAGTGTGTGCCAAATGCGTTCAACCCATGTCCACACTCACACGTGAGAAAACTAAATGCTGAAAGCTGAACCAAACTGAGACAAAAACGTAACACTACAGTGAAAATATAATGTGCAATGGGAAATGAACATATAGATGGCTTAGCAACCAACCACAGCCATGTCCCCTTGCTCGAACAAAAAAAAATGTGGGCTTTAGATGCTAAGGAAATAGAATCATCTTCTAAGATAAACCTAAGGGATGTGTTGTGGTGGATTTCCATCAAATATGCCTATAGACTTGGGGCATTAGTAATCGCTAAACTCTCAAAAGAAAGATGCATCTCTTTAATTATAGGGGGAATGTCATTTCACATTACACATAAATATGACTGAAATAGGTGGGGGCCCTTTCAACTTATAAAACATATTCTTCCAAAATAAGTTTATCAAAAATACAAAACCTACAACACAAATATGGAACCATTAGAGCCCAATTCCTTAGAAAAACAAATGCGACATAATCTTCCATGAAAAAAAACTTATACCACTAAAAGATATTGATAATTGAACTTAATGCCTTGCCAAGGGGCCTTCATAAGCCTCCCACGATCCTAGACCCATAATGTCCCCACATACTTGCATAATTCTCTTATCGAAACCTGCCAAAAGAAACAAGAAGGAAGAAGAAGGGTTAGTGTCCATGTGGGATAAGGAAATTGATGACCTACACATGAAGACAAAATGCCCAAAGCAACATGGGCGTCTTTTTAAAAAAAAAGATCATCTATATGCGCCACGTTTTGAGATAAAACCCCATCTAAAAAATGCATGACAAAGTCCTAAGAACCCATTAACACACCCAAAATGCTTAAACCATTTGTGACCAAAATGTAGCCTTAAGGAATCTCTATGCCTAAAAAGATCCGTGATAGACTCCAAAGCTTACACTTTGACACCTTAACCTTAAGCCCAACTAAGGTTAATTGGGTCAAAAGGTGGTTAAAGGTGCGAATAATTTCATTCATAAGCCCCACAATGTGGGTATTGTTTGCTAGGGATGGAAAAACACAGTTGGAGGCCTATGCAATGGTCTTTATAAAAGCCCGATAATGGGCCAAAACAAATAAAATACCTCCTAAGGGGTCACCTTGCCTTGTGCCCGAACATGGTTCAATAATGATGACCCTATCCACATGCCACCCATGCCGGTAGTAAAGAGAAGAATGAGCACCATAAAACAACATGGTAAAGGGGATAATGTTTGGCAAAAGCCCTTCGACATCACACAACTTTTTAAAAATAATAATTTAAAAATGTTATTAAAAGCATTTTCAACATCAACCTCCATCATGACCCAAATCAAGGTGTAGTACAATGGAATGACTAATAAATCAAAAAAACACTTTGTTTATGGCAATAAGACAAAGACCACCAGTGTCATTTGTCAATACCAACAATTTGTTAACCCTTAGCAATAAGCCATCAACCTAGGGATATCCCCATGAATAACAACAACCTAGAATAATTCCAAAAACCCTAAAGATGGGTCTTTTAGTATGAAACATTTCGAGAGACATTCATATACCATTCCAAAAAGCCCACCCAAAGACAAATGGGGAACAATGGCTAAGGCTTGAGCAAATAGAATCATATCCAAGACAAAAGTGTGCTTAGGTTGATAGTTAAAAATAGGTGGAGGGATAAAGTTTGAAAAAAAGGGTGTAGCTAATGCAGGGTAGCAATGGTGTCCTTCGAAGGAATAGTTGGCCTCATGGGCTAAAGAGTTTTGATAATGCAACTATGCTCATTGGTTCTATTTAAAATTAACATCAACAAACACGAATGGTCAAAAAATCTTCCCATGAATGGTGAAAACAGGGCACACATGAAGCACATGAAGACTTCTTTTGAAAAGAAGACCAATCACCCACCATAAACCTCCTAAAACAAGCAAAAACCTCTTGTTGACCAAAACGACCTCCTCGAATATAATACAAACACTAATGGGGCAACAAGAAAAAAAGGAACCATGCTAACTTGTATGTTAGGTTTCAAGCAAATTCGGTCAAAGGGTAAGAGAAAAGCCTACCTGATTTTGTCCTTGATGGTTTGAGGGTTCTTATGAAACAAATGAAGGCACAAAAAATGAAACTTAAACAACCCCAAAATGGAATTAAACTAAGCCCAAAACCAACCCCAAGAAATAATAGGAATAGAACTAAGGAAAAACATAAGAAAGGGGGACACTTGCAAAAAAAAAACAACTTGGCTAGCCTAGGAAATGAGGCTAACAAGAAGGTCAACATGCCTCGAGAGAGCACCTAAAGTGTAAAGCCCAAAATAATGAAGAAAAACAGTATCTAAAATAATCGGAGGACGCAAAGAAGGAGCCATACCTTTTTTTTTTAATTAAATGTTTTTTAAAAACAACCGAAACCCCTAGGAAGCAAAAGCCTAAGTAACCCCCCCTCCCCCCACCCCCCAAAAAAAGCTACACCCAAAACCCTTAGGAAGCAAAATCCCAAGTAGCCCCTCGAGCAAAAGGGAAAAAAAGAAGATGAAGTTCCTATTTTGTAGGAGCTTACCAAAGATGTTGAACCCAGTTTCAAGTGGCCCACATCCCCTCCTTCACCACAACCTTGAAAAGTACCAACCTTTCATCACATGCACCTCCCAACTTACTATGCGTTCCTCTTGCTACTTATTTTTAATGGGCAAGTGGTGGGCTAATATGAAGTATTACTTCCTTATAACCTGGGTTGTTGTTGAGACACCATGCCATCACAACCGTTGCTACTCTTTGCCTCCATCATGAACCCTTGGTATTTAGTCAACTTGATTCATAAGTCGATTAACAACTTTCAGAATCCTCTCCAAGTGCACAACATTCTCCATTTTTTGTAGTTAAGGTAGGGAATTATTAAAGAATCAATAAAAACATTAAGGAAAAAATGCAAAAAAATAGGAATCAAAGACCACATAAATCAAAACTATGGGCATTTATTCCCACTACCTAGCCATTTAAAAAAAAACAAAAAAATAGTCTGACACTTTCACACTTCCCACAAAACATAAGCAAGGAAAAACAAATACTTGGCCAATGCCAAGCTTGGCTTTTCATTTGTTTCATCTGCTCTTGCCTCTGAAAAATCAACAACCACCAAATCTCCACCAAGTTCACCATGAGGGTTGTTTAACACCCCCTAATGAGCTCTGTCCAGTGCTGCTTTCGGCTTGATAGTGTAGCCCTATGGAGAACTATGTTATTTTGCTACTTGGTTTTTATTTATTTTACCCTTTTTGATTTTGTGTCTATAATAAATCTAAAAAACAAACCCCCTCCTAAATGCTTAAAGGTATGTTAATGGCTAATGCCATACATCCTACAAGGGGATGTTCAAGGATCAAAACTTATGTTGTGATGTAAAAAGTTTGCACAAAATGTTGTTAATGAAGAGCATCTAGATTATAGTCCAAAACACTAAAAACCAGGTTACAGAACTGTGCAAGGCTAGAAAAGATGTGCAAAAAGACAAGTGAAAGCAATGGCATAAAAAGTTTGTTAGGGGGTGTTTAATGCCCCACACTCACCATCATTAAAATAATCATTATTATAGAAAAACAAAACCAACACATACATCACCTTCAGTCTTCCAAGTAGCACCACAAATGTATGAAATCAAAGTTCCATCACAAAAACCTTGACTTAAGTATAATCAATACATGAATAGCATCAAAGCTTATAACTTGCAAACAACAAAACAAAATAAACACACAAAAAATTTCGAGGCATCCTAAAATGCTTTCGATAACCAACTATCTCCAATTTTGGCACTTTCTGCCAATCACATTCGGTCTAACCATTCATCCATTATAATGTTTTTCATCCATCCTTTTCCAGGTCATATTCACATAGTAAAAAATTGGACACAGGTCCAAGTCACACCGAATTTTATGTGTAGGGTGACACCCAAGGAATGGGGCATTCCCAAATGTTGAAGGTAGATTTTCCCAAAACTAGAATTTTACCGAAATGTTATTGAAACCTAATTTTCTCTATTGAAATCGATTCATCAAATTTTTTCTATCGAAAACTTTATTATTGAAACTGATTTTTAATACCGATTTTAGAGTGTGTATATTTAGGACTGATTTTTTTGGCATTAGGCTAATTGTTTGTTCCATCATTTTTTACTTTCTTTTTTGGAGGTATCTAAAACTTTGTCCCATTGTGGATTATATAGGGGAATGTTTTTGGAGTAAAATTATCTTTTTCTTGCCATACTTTTGTACGTCCATGGTTTTATGTGTAGTTTTTTCTTTGGTATGTTTTGAGTTTTTTTACTTTTTGTATGCAAGTTTTCTTCCTTGCATTTTTGCTCCAAGTTTGTTTATGTAGAAAGTTTACGAGGTTGTCCTATGAAGATTTAATAATCCCCTTTGTGTTGAAGCTTTTTGCTTGCCTAAGGAGAATAAGAAGATTTTATCTTTTGGTCCCTTATTTTATTCCTTTCAAAATCTGGTAGTTCATCGAGTGGCGTTAACATTGAAATAAACACCCCTAGGACCAAGAACATTTACTTTGAGAACACCTCTTTATTAAAGCAGTTACCAAGCGTAACAATCTATCAAAAAATAATAATAATAATATTTTTTTTCTTATTATACTTATTGGGTGTCATGAATCAAAAAGAAAAAATGTGACATGGCAATCATTTCCAAAAAAGAATAGCCCTTTGTTTGGTAGAACATTTTGAAAAATGAAATGTTTGCTCCTCCTTGGAAAATCATGTTAGAATTTTTTTGTTGTATTCAAATGTTGTGTTTTAGAACACAATTTATAATAAAACATCCACTTCTTAGTAGAGTACACTAAATTGCCCACCTTCTAGGATAAATAAAATTATGTTTTATAACACAACCTCCAAATACACTGAAAACATTTATAACATGTTTTTTCATTTTTTAAAATTTTTGTTTACATCGTCTCATTTCATGTTGCTAGATGGAGTGTGCATTAGGGTGATGCCACAAGAACAATAGTGACATAAAGTTTCTAGCTAAGGTATTTAGTTAAGTTTTGCATTTTCAAATCACAATGTAAATTGAAATGCAAATTTAATTGCCACATAATAAGTAGTGATCAAGGGTCAAAATTATGCCACATGGCAACTAAAGTAGGGTTTCTATTCACAAAATCATTACTAAGACATGTTGCAATAGGACATATGCACAAACTTTGGTAGTAAAAGGTTTTTTCTATTCAAATATTGTTTTTTGGTGCATTATAGAACTTGAAAGATGGATTTTCAAGTGCAAAAGTTTGTGATAGTTTTATTGTTTCAATTTTCTTTGTTCCTTACATTGGAATAACTATTCACCAAACAAGATGCAAGTGCATTGCAATATTTTCTACAAGTCCCTTCCAATATTTTTACTATCCAAGGACACCAAAAGATTCATAGAAGTTGACCACAAAGCTTGTGGGTTCATATTTAGTAGCAAGCCTTTTTCAATCACAATCTTTTGGGGTCATTCAATGAGTGAGAATTCAAATCACATATGTGCATGAACCGGGTAACATTTGAACTCATTTATTCTCATTTTGCACCACCATTACACAACAAGATTCCAACATGCATAACATAACTCCAATTGAGATTAGGGTTGTAATAACCAAATCTAGATTTGTAACAAAGCATAAAGTGCAAATGATAATGGATTTATATGAAATTGGAGTGTCAATTAGTAAACAAATAGTATGTCAATTCATATTTACCATGAAAGAAATCAAATAAAAAATAAACATTAAATGCCTTTCAAGCACCATGGTGAAGAAACATGCAAGTGAAGTTTTATCATTTCACAACATACCATATGTTGTTTACACAATACATCAATTAGCCCCCATTCTAATTATTACACAACTTCATGTTGCAAACTATGACAATAAAAAAAGGTTCCATTCTATCATTTTGCAAGGTATTATTGTCACAAACAAATGTATCTTTTGGGATTTTGACATCAAATGGGTTAGTTCAATGCATGATGTCAACATGTGGACACACACTACAAGTCAAAAAAATTGTGAAGCTAGAAGATTTACATTTTATGTTTTGGTTGGAGATGCAACATACCCATGTCATCCATGGATGTTCTTGCCATTCAAGGGGCATTAAAATAGGCTCTTCTATGGGAATATCACTACAATTTTGTTCAACGTTCCACATGGATGTGTGTGGAATATGCATTTGGCTTACTAAAAAGGGAATAGAAAATTTTATTGAAGAGACAATGTGAACTTGGCAAATGTACTTGATATAGGGTGTAGTCACAATAACACATACCATAGCAAGTGTAACACTTGCTTGGTTTTTTCATGTTTTAAAGTTGTAATTTAATTTTATGTTGAAATTATTAGATTTTTTTAATATAGTTGCATATTAAATATATCATGGAAATATGTGAAATAATTTGAGATTAATCCAATTAGTAAAAAAGTAACAAAAACACTCATAAACCATTGTAAAGCTTGCTTTTAAGTAGTAAAGGAACTTGTAAGTGGATTTCAAATTTTTTGAAGATGACATTTTTGCCAAATTTTTAACATAAACCTTAATAGAATAGTATGAAGAAATTTTTAAAAAATTTAAAAGATTTTTTTGAACATTTTTTCAAAAGTATTGTAAGAATATTGTAAGAATATTTCCCAAAAAGTAGTCACAAAAGTAGTCAAAAAAAGGTGGGTGTGGCTCATGTTATCTTGTTTGCACCCTATAGTTGTCACATGTGTTTAATGTTACATAACATGTACATGATATTTACTAACAAGTTCTCAAATGATTGATTGATTGAAGTTATGTTTGATATTCATGACTATTTAATACTTTTGAATATTTTAGGATTCTCACAACAAGATCAAATGATATTAATCATCGCTACCAACATGTTAATTACCAAGTTTTTCTAATGTGCATGAAAATTCATGTGAAGCTATAGAATCTATGAAGAATTTTAAATTATGATGCAAATAGGAAGTAAATCTTTGAAAAAAATTATTGCAATAAAAAAACCCTATAACAAACCATGGTTCAATCAATTAAAAATTTGGTCAAAAAGATCCCAAAAATGACAAATGTGATTTTAACTCTTTAGTGATACTAAACAAGTCGATTACAACATCTATGATTTGGTTAGCTAGTTTTTTTCCTCTTTGCTTTATGGTCTTTTTTACTATTAATTTTTTAAAATTTTTTTTTTGGTCATTTCAACTAGTCAACTGACAAGCATTTCAATTGCATCAAAACATTGACCTTTCACTTGTCCAATGGATGTCATAATAACCTTTCTATATGTTGTCTTGTTAATCCCAACAATTAGATTAAAAATGTGAGCTTGTTAATTGTGACCAACCATTCAAAAAGATTTTTTAAAAAAATTATTGCTAAAATTTGTAACCCAATTTTGGGCAATTGTGGTTGAAGTGTTTTTCACAACATCACAAAAGATTTGGAAATGTTTACATTGGTAGTTAGTCATAAGATTAGTGTACATCACAAAAAGGTCAACACAGGGTGAGAGCATGGTAAAGTATGCCAAAAAAGTAATCGCACGTGTAGTCACAATCACATTCATAGCATAAACATGAAAAAACCTATCCAAAACTTCTTTAACTTTCATTATGAGTGAATGGTGCATTCCATTGAATTTATGGTAAGTTACACATAAAATGTGAAGAATTTTAATATTAAAAAATGGATGAAAAATATTTTCTAAACTAATTGGGTTTTCAAAATTTCCAATATATTTTTATATGAAAACTTTGATAGATTATGACTATGATATGAAATTAAAAAAAAATCATTGATACATATTAGTGTTTTATCCATCTAAAATTCATTTATAATTATAGTTTCATTATATTTTCACATACTTGAAGCAAGAAAATGAGGGTTGATGCATGGTTGGGCAAACCAATTTTGCCACACATGATTATCTTTAAAAAACCCAACATTGGGTCATTTTTCCTTTCTTAATCTAAGATTATAAGTAAGTTGAATGCATTTTTTCCATGTTATTATTGGCACTCATTAAAAATAGAATCCTTTAAACATGTATACAAAGATTGATTAAAACACATTTTCCTTCAATATGATATGGATTTATTGGAAAACCCTATTTTTTAGCCTACTCAAAATGTCGCAACCTTAGCCTTGGGCTCGCAACCAAGGCAAGGGCTTGTGAAGCTATGGGCCAAGAGTGAAGCTCGGGAGTCATATTTCATGCTTTCGAGAGTGTAGGAGAGTGTGAAGGAATGAACCCCCACACTCCCAAATGAACTCCCACTTTGGGAGTTGGAATCCCGATGGACTCCTGAATTTTTAGAGGGACATTTCAGGGATCAAAACTCATTGCATTGAAAAGTTCCTTATACCCTTGTTACATGTTACAAGGGAAGATGATGGGCTCTCCGCTTCCTGGGAGTGTTTCAAACAGTGCCCCCCCCCCTAGCTCCTCCTCCTTTTTCTTTGTGTTTTTTCTGTCCTTCCTCTGCTCTGATCCAGAAGAACAAAGGAATCTCAAGCTGAATGAGTGTCTCCTGGTTACTGACAGAATTCGGGAGGCAGGGCGCAATGATCACCAAGGATCCGGCAAGTTCGAAAGCGGCAAGCGGAACCTTAATGGCAATGGTGGCGACGCCTCTACCTCCCTGATGCTAAGCAGCTAGGACACCCCATCAACAAGGGATCTCTTTACCCTGTCGGTGCAAGGTCCCGACTTGATTCCCTCTGAGACAAGCGCCTCCCTCCCGGCGAGCGTTCGCCCCTCGGAAAAGAGCTTGGTTGACCAATCTCCAGCGCCCTCAATCACTCCAAAGGAGTAAACAAAGTATTTGAAGAGAAGAGGAGAAACGCAAAAAGGCCATTTACGAAGCGATGGCAGAACACGCGGATTCAACTCTCAACGGCTACTTTCATCAACAGCACCAGAGGAGGAGGAGGCGCAGCCTGACCAGCGCCCGA
>Ga0209208_10005586_pt1 | contig 17502 bp, 13 predicted proteins | sample S1TSphfallax_3_FD_187694 | JGI IMG/M metagenome (GOLD analysis project Ga0209208, IMG submission 187694) | Host-associated microbial communities from peat moss isolated from Minnesota, USA - S1T2_Fd - Sphagnum fallax MG (SPAdes) (version 2) | ecosystem: Host-associated > Plants > Peat moss >... | reverse complement strand
CCCTCTGCTGCACAGCTTCTTCCTACAGGGCTCCACCAGCCAACAGCAACATTCACTGCCCTAAACCCCAGTCCACTCCTCTGGTCAGACTGAACCAGCACCTACCAGTGCGTCATGCAGGATGGATGATGTATGGACAGGAAACACTTTTTCATTGTGTTCCTGTGGGTTCATAGATAACCATCCGCATGTGTCTTACCTACCTAGTAGTCATCAAGCGTCTTACCTGCATACATACATATGATAATTACTTACATAAGTAGTTACGTACTATGCTAAGGGAACAAGCCGAATATAGGAGGGTTCAAGTTCATGTTTCCTAATCATGCACATGAAATAGATGCAAATATAAGTTCTTATGTTCTGAGTGAATGAACCAACAATCCACAAATGCACCATGACAGATGGATGGTGGGTTGACAGAAAACAGTTTCCAATTGGGTTTCAATTCTTTAGCTAACCATGGTGATTGCTGCCGTTTTTGAATTACCTCATACCAAAGAGAGAAAACCCTATATATATATATATAAACAAGGATTGGAAATCCATCCACAATAAGTACAAGGCATATGTAAACACACACAAGAGGAAAACCAAAACAATTCAAACAGCAGTAATGAGTAGAAGACCTAATGCTAAAAGGACATTTTCTGTCACAAATTATTTAGTGATGGAGGTGCACTAGCTCGTATGTGTGAAAGAGATGAAGAACTGTGACTGAAGAATCATGATCAGGGTAATCCGGAGGTGGAGCCAAGTGCGACCCTGAACCTGGTAAAGCCCACTGCTGAGGGCTTTATTGAGCATAAAGACCTGCTCCAAATTTTTATTATTCTCCTGTGATATGCATTACGGGGAAATTAAAAATAACAACAAGGTCAGTTGGGTGGCATTTCAAAAAATGAAATGCCTACTCTTGTGGGCATTTCCTATTTCTTAAATGCCTGCCAAAAAAAAGGTTATACTAAACAGGGTGCCTGCCAACTACACTAAAAAAAATTGGTGCAGGTCTTTATAGTGTTTACATAGTAGAAACTCAATCTCTCTTACCAAGCTAAAGGACCTACATGTCTTGGAGTATCAGCTCTTCATACTTACATAATTATTGCCACCTATGATCTGATCTGATCTACCTAGCTCCAGGACCTCTCCTTTACAGGAATAGGCAGGATAGGATACTAGGAAGGTGAAACTGGACGTCAACTCAGTTGGGGTTCACCCACCCACAAAGGGAGTAAGCCATAAGGGGTGGGCTTCAAATGGATGATGATGTGCTATTAACTGTTGGTTAACTTCTGGCCAAAAAGTGGATATTCCTGACCCCCTGCACATAACATTACTTATTATTACATGCAAAGTAATAAGTAAAAAAATTTGTAGAAGATTGGCAGCCAGCAGCATAATAAGCAGAGTTGGCAGCGAAACCAGCCCCACTAGGGCACCGCCAGGGGGGGTACACGTTTGACACTAATTATAGTAGTAATTGATTATAGTTAACTACTAGCCGCCCCTTGTGTGAATGAATATATCACTCAAGTTAAACTTCTAGTTAGTCCTTGTGTGACTAAGAGCAATTATATCAACTACTAGCCTTTGTGTGAATAGAGCAATTATATTATTGACTACTAGCCCTTGTGTGAATAATAGAGCACTCAAGTTAACTAGTAGCCCTTGTGTGATTAGAGCAATTATGTTGACTACTAGCCCTTGTGTAGATAGAGCACTGGAGTTAACTACAGTACTAGCCCTTGTGTGAGTAGTAGTAGAGCACTGAAGTTAACCACTAGTGGTTGGGTGAATAGAGCACTTAAGTTGGGCTCTTGATTAGTTCCTACTCTCCCCCCAGGAAGGAGAACACAGAAGTGCTGCTGGGTAGTGGTGGCCTTTGGACCAGTCTGAGTCATCTGTCTATTATTACATTAAATGGTGATCAAATCCCCCTGCTGCCTGCCAAAACCCCTGTTTGTAACCCACTTCCCCACGTAGTGCGGTTGCCAATTCCCCACATACTTCTCTTCCTCCTCTTGTTCTTCTTCCACCACCAAATTGCTTCTTCCTCCTTCCTCCTTGGTGGCCTAGAGCTCTTGCTGTTGTTGTTGTTGTTGTTGTTAATATTCTTCTTCTTCTTCTTGTCCCTCTTTCTTTCTTGTGCTCATTTCGGTACCCATTCTTTCCAGGTTTCTTTTTCTTTCTTCCTGAGCATTTGGCGTGTACTTGCTGGTCCAGAAGTTTCTAAATAATCTGGGGATTTGGGTCACTTGGGTGTTGTTGTTTTGCATTTTTAGAATTGGTTTGTGGGAGATTGCCGATCCCTGCAAAGAGCATCATCATCATCATCATCATCATCATCAGTAGGACTTAGAGTTAGTTTGAGGAAGTGGAGGTTGAGCGAGTGAGCTGATCATCACAGAAGTAGCAATGGCAGTGCAAGCCCAATATCCTTCCAATGCTCTCCTCCCAAATTACCGCAACAATAACAGGTTCATGTCTTATAATATCTGTGCTGCTGCTACCCTGCTTTCTTTCTTTTTTTCCTTTTTGTCTCTCCGCGTGTCTGTGTCTGTGCCTGTTCTTTTGTTCTGCCTCGTGCACAACCAAGTTGGAGTCGTCGTGAATTGGATTCATAATGTGAATTGATGTGGAAGGACTAATGTACCAGTGAATTCTGCTGCTCTGAGAATTTTGTTGTTTCTTGTTGGGAGATCAGCTCTGTGTGTGTGTGTGTCGACGTTTTGGAAAGTTTGGTTCCGTCTTTGGGTTTTTGGGTTACTTTGTGTGAGGAAAAGCGCGAGTTTTGGAAACTGACCATGGGTATTCATTCTGGATGTCTGTTTTGGATTCTGTCGCAGCAGAGTGATGAGGTCAGTGTTTGGTGGCGACAACAACCGGAGTTTCTCCATATCGCCGTTGAACTTCAACCAGAGGTCCTGTTTCCTTGATGAGTGCAGTCAGAGGATCCATCCTCCAAACAACACTCCTGCAGCTGGAGATCCAGGATCCAATCTTTCGTGCACGTTTGATGAGCGTGAGTCTCTTTCTCTCTGAACATCTCGTTCGTTCGTTCGTTCTTTTCCTCCTCCGCCTTTCCCCCTTGTTCTCGTCACCTTCTTGAATAGGTCGCCTGCATGCCTCACAGATCGCAGCAGGCAGTCATGGAAATAATAATCCTCTGTTGGGTCTACTATTATTCTCGGACCCCTACTCTCTCTTCTCTTGGGTTCCTCCTCAACAGAAAGCCTGATGGGTTCTTCCTCAATGAATCTTGCTTGGAGTTGAATTGTGGTTGGAAGAAACTCTATCCAAAGGGTATTATCATTGGAAAAGTCTTGTTGAGGATTGTGTTCATAGCTGTCATTTTGTAGCCTGCATCATCTATCTGGAAGTGAACAAAGAGCCTTTGGGTTTGGATTTGTACAGTAGGAGGAGGAGGCAGCCATGTACGACAGCCAGCACTACTAGTGAATGCAACACTTTTCAACAGCAACAATTACAATGAAGCTGACAATGAGATTGCATCTACTTTACCGAGTTCAAGGAAAAGGCCAAGGGAATTAGCAGCAGCAGATGCGGCAGCTGTCATGAATCACAGACAGCAATGTCATCAACAACATCAGCTGCTGAACCAGAGTCGACAGCCCCAGCAGCAGCAGCATCAGCAGCAGCAGCTAGATATTTCACACTACCAGAACCGCCATGTGACAGGTAGACTTCCTGATGTGGTCATGCCCCGGTCAACAGGAGTCTCAACAGGATTACACCTCACATTTGAGGATGACAGAGTGAATTCCACTTCTTTGGCTTCAACAAGTGGAAGAGAAAATGTTTCTTTACCTCTTTTGTCCATTGTGGGTGAAGAAGATCTGAGTGCACATATTCAGCAGCAGAGTGAAGAGATCAAACTGCTTTTTAAAGCTCAGGTAGTGTGCATTTTATTCCCCTGACAGTCTGTTCTATTTTAGAGAGCTTGATATCCCCATGAAGTCATTGTCCAAAGTTGAGGTGTGGGGTTTGTTGAGTTCACTGGAGCCTAGTGTTGTGGGATGCTGCCACTGATCTTGGAATCTTGAACATCCTGCAGGGGCAACAAGTTTGCCAACTTCTGGAAGAGAAAAGGCAGTGGCATTCAAGAGCTTTGCTGGCTGCAATTGAGGAAGGTCTATCACAATTCTTTCAAAAGAAAGACTTAGAAATTGAGAATGTGAAGAGGCAAAACCTCCAACTTGCAGAGTACGTGAAACAGCTTAGCTTAGTGGCACATCATTGGGAAGCTAAGGCGACGACGACTGAGGCCACGGTGACAGCTCTGAGGTCAAACCTGCAACAGGCACAGCAAGCAGTTGCATTTAGCCGGGAGCAGAGTAAGGAGGGTTGTGGTGATAGTGAAGCTGATGATGCAGCATCCTCTCATCATGGAGATGATCCACATGCACAGACATTCAAAGAGAATCGAGAGCTTCATGAGCAGCGCACATGCAGGGTGTGTCATTACAATGATGTTTCAATCCTCCTGTTACCTTGCCGGCACCTTTGCTTGTGCAAGGAGTGTGAAGCACGCCTTGATGCATGCCCTCTTTGCCGTTCCCTCAAGAATGCCAGTGTCCAAGTCTACATGTCATGACTAGGAAACAAATAGATATAGGGTATGCTTGTTGGATACAATTCTTCACCAACTGCGAAGATTGAAGAATGCAATGTTACAGCTCCTACCTACTTTTTTGCATTACACTAGACATGCACAGTAGAGGAGGAGTTTGATGATGATGATGAGGAGGAACAAGATTGGCCAATATTTGGATGGTTCATACATAGCAAGTTGCTAACCCATGTCTTGGCTTCCATTTGTTCATGAGATATTAAACAAGATGTAATATGCTTGTATATTTGAGTACAGCATTCCTAATTTTTGGGTTGTAAGGCAGATTCAAGGGTGACTACTTATCCATAGGCTAGAATTAGATCATGCACATATCATTTTGATTTTTTTTCTGTTTTGTTAAGAATTTTGTTACTGAAGCATCTCCCACTTTACAGCCAGTTCACTGTACAACACTTGTAAACACTACCCTTTTTGTATAAACTTCTTCAATAATATTGGTGATTGGGTTACTCCTCGCCTCCACAAAGTTTTTGTTTTTTGCCACCTTGTGGTTCAATGGTTATGATCTTACATGAAAAGGTATCTGCAATGTTTAGAGGGTTTGATAGCATTCTAGTGAAGGACCATGTGGCTCACATGATGTTGAAGAGTGGGAGCTGTTGATGTCCCTGCAATGCCATTAAAACTCTAAGAAAAACTTGTCTAGCAATGAAGCACATGTTGGTATCCTGCATCTCTGTTAAACAAGATGAACTCTAGGATGGATGTAGGATTGCACTGCGACTCCTGTTGAAGTTCATGATGATTGGCTGAGGACATTTTTGGAAGGACTGTTGCAAGTACCTGGCTTTGAAGTTGTAGAGCAAGAACTTTGTCATGGGTTACAAAATGCTATCTTTGCAAGGGGGCAGTGCAAGCAAAATTGGACCAATGTGGATGTCACAATGACACATATATGGAGTGAGGGTGTGATTCAAATGTGGCAAATGTATTTTGAAAATTGCAGTTATTAATTTAGGGACATGGTTTGAAATTATTAACTCAAATATCTATGTGATGTACATAATTTTTAATGTATAAAACATAAAAATTAAAATGTTATGAGCATTTAAAGGGAACATTAGGGACTTTATAACTGACCATATATATATATATATATAGACACATATATATGAAAATGTTCCAATTATTGATATTATGGTTGTTAGGAACTCAAATTTAGTTAAATAAATATATATAATGTAAACAGCTTTCAAAAATTTCATCCCCATGTTAATCATTTGTTATTCTTTATGGAATTTTTTTTTGTCATTGGAAACATTGGTTTTTAAAAAAGTTCATATCATGTTGAAAAATATATATTTTATATTATATTTGTGATCTAAGGGTGGGATTTTTCTGAATAAAAAAGTTGGCTTAAAATCAATAAGTTGTTGCTTCATCACCTAGTCGTCCAAGGGCTCAAATTGTTTCGCAAATCGTCATATGGGACTTTGTTTTCTTTTGTTGTTTTTTGGTCCACTCAACCTTGCACTTACCCTAAGTTTTGGGTACTAGACATACCAAGTGATATATACATAACACACATAAATTGGCAGAAGGATGAGGCTAAAGGGAATATTTCCAACCTCAATATGAACACATGATATCTATTTTGTTGTTGAAAATTTGTTTGAAGATCATGAAACCATTTTATGTCTCCAATTGATCATGCATGGAATCAATGTACTATCTCATAGATCATGCAATGGATGTAGCAGATGTGGAGAGGCTACTGGTGTATCACATTGTCCCCTTGTTTATTAGAAAACAAAAGGTGACAAATTGGTTGAGAGATTGTGAAATTTCATGTTCAAGGGGAGTTAGTGAGATACCAAACTATTGTTTAACACAATTTTTTCCAGAGATTATGCGGAAAGCTTGAGTTGAACATGCAAAATGTTTGAAACAAGTTAAAGTTGGTGGTTACCCAAGCTTTGAACATTACACATACAATGTAGTTAAGACATAATCACAATTGCTTTGGTCACAACGAGGTGCAATTGAACAATTGCATTTGTGCAAGTGAACAACTGCATTTAAAGTTAGGCTGGTAATTTTCATGTACAATAGATGATTATGGAAACATCAATAGATATTGTTGTAGCACATAATATAGAAAAAATGTGATGTCTTCAATCATGAAAAGGAAAGTTTTTAGATCTTTTAGGTTCTACCTATTGTGATATATGTACACAATGGTTATTTATTGATGATCAAGAAAAGAAAGTTTTCAAACATGACCTAGGTCATTGTTACAATCCTTGCAGAAGGAATGGAGCTTGGGAACCTAGAGTTGGAGCGTGCCTTGGAGTCATTGAAGAGAGCTTGAAGATGATGATCTTGTACAACACTTGGAACATAGGCCAGGTGAGGAACATAGAGAAGAAAGAAGGCTAGGGTAAAGGAGGAGAATTCTTCTTTTTGGTTTTGATCATTATGGAACAATAACACATGGTTCATTGCCCCTTGGAGCCCATGGTTAGGTGGTGAATTTGGGCTCCTAGATGAATGTGAAGAGGTTCAAAAGGAAGGCTCACATGTCTAGAAAGTGAGTAAAAACAAGTTAATCTCCAAACTAAATACTAGTTCAGCTGGTGTTCCTAACAGTTCAGCCTAATGATTCATGTAAGATCCTCACTAACTAACTAGAATTGAAGTAGTGTTCATGACATTGTAACATAATTGGTACATGTTACCAATCTACATGTCAATGGTGGTTAAACAAGAGGACAAATCCTACCTTTGGTGAGGGAAATCCCAACTTTGAAAATGATCCCAATCTTATAGTAATAGAATTTTTACAAAAAGGTAGTAAGAAGTCACCTGACATTTTAAAGGGATTGTAAAAGTCTCAACCTTAGCTGTGGATGGACATCCCAACTGAGGTGTCTTTTGAAGACCATAAAAAAGGGTTGTATCTCAATTGTCATAGGAGAGAACATAGGTCATTTGATTGCTCTAGGAAGGCTAGATAGTCTCATTTTGCAGTACAAATTGTAATTCAAGAGGTAGAGGAAAATGGACAAAAGTTGAACAATTTAAAATGAACAACTACATAACATTACAATTAAAAATTTTACTGGCTATGGTGAGCAGGGGGGTGTACTTTAAGCCCAATGTAATAAGGTTGACAACTTATGTTAATGATGAACAAACCATGATTTTGATTGACCCTAGGAATTCTCACAATTTCTTGTCATGAGGAATGGTCAATAGATGTGGGCTTCACACTTTGGAGGTTAAGACCATCACTATCATGTTGCTTGATGGTAGTGTTGGGTCCACAAGTAGCAAAATGTTGTAGGTCCCAATGGTGATGTAGGGAGTTTTTAAAAATATGCTGCCACCTTTGAATGCAATTCCCTTTACTTTCCCCAAACATGGAAATTATCAGGTTTGAAGGCAATTGTGTTTTGAAAAGGATGCAGTTTTGGGTGTAGTTTAGGTTTAGGGTGCTGAATCCCTTGTGTAGGTTGCTCTAGTTCAAACCCAGTTTTCACCTCAAAGTAGGTCCCCAGGTAAGGTTCCTAAGGCAGTTCTAGTGTTTGAAGTGGATTCCAAATCTGAATCTTGATACTCATAACTGGAATTGTCAGTTTTAACACTGCAATCTGGATACCCTCACAACACCAGTTTTAAGCTACATAAAGACATCATTGTAATGGTCTATTAGAAGCAAACCTTGTAAGAGTATATGGTGAATGGCAAGTGTTGTGTGAGTTTGTACAATTCTAATTTCTCACATAGATTCATCTGATAACATGTGCAAGAGATTCAAACCAAAAGCCACTTACATTATTATGGTAATTGTTTACCCAAATAAAAAACATGGAGTTTAGAGTTGTGCCATGTGCATAGAAAGCAATCACGACCAAAACTTCAACCTGAGTAGGATGCTGCTTGGGAAAGGCATTCTCTTTGGACAATCAAAGGCTTTGAGCAATCTCTAGTTTGTAGGCAGCTAACCAAAATAGGAACGGAGTGCAAAAATGAAAACAGAACAAATGGAGCCTATAATTGCCAAGTCTACTATATCTGGCAAATTCACTAACAAGTTTGCCAAAGTCGGTGCTATTTGGCTGACTTTTGATGCCTATCTCTTCCTCCCAACTTATCCTCTATTCTTCTCTAGTCAATGTTTGCCTGGAAATCACCACTCTTTTAGTGAAATTGTAAGTGGTCACAAAGATGGTTCCAAGAAAAAAATGATGACTGCATTGAATGTAAAAATGTGTTGAACTGGAAAACTGCAGGTCTTGCAGTCAGCTCTTCAAGTTCATGCACCTTCCCTGTAGATGGTTACAGAATGGGTTCTCCTATTCATTGGAACACAGGATCAAGCATTTTATGGCGTTTTTTCACAATAACTATGGAACTTTCCAGAAAACTCATGATCTAACATTGAATGGAGGGTGGGCATTGTCATGCATTCATTCTAGTGGTTCATGGAGCTTAAGAAAGTCATTGTGGAAATTTGTACTGGTGGTCACCTGACTGTCTCCTCACATTTAGGTATTAACTCAAGGGAACAGTTTAGTAGAAAAAGCATGGCAAATAACCAAACGCATTTTATTGACCATTACAAAGTATGTAAGCAGTAATAGGTAAAGCATGTGGATCAATTACCAGTAAAACAATATTGCAAAACTACAATGGAAATCACTAAACATTAGAAATTTCTCTACATCCAAAAATGGGTTGCAATAATTAAGTTTCTTGTCATCATAGGAATTTTTAAAACAAGCACATGTGTATTTCAATTGAAATGTGCAACAGCTATAAAGGACACCAACCGAAGGTAGATATACCAAATCTAGTATGAAATTTAGATAAGTTAGCACCTGAAGCTAGTAAGTTAACAAAATCGATGACCAATGAACATGCTGCAATCATACCAACCTCCACAGAGACAATACTTGGGACATGGAACAAGCTCCCCTTCTTGCACATAAAGCTTACACAGGTTTATGAAGGAATTTCAATAAACTAATTGAAAAAAACATAAAGATATTGTTTTTACAAGCACTAAATTCAGCTATATTTTGCCCAAAACAAGCTTAACCCTCTGCAAAATGAAACTATGTAGTCTCAAGCTTCTATGTGAGTTGAGCACATATTTAGCAGTTCAAAAGCCATTTTAAGTAAACTCACCACCATATTCACAGTGGTTGACCAGTGCCTGTGGTGTTTGTCTCTTTGATAATGTGCCGATAATTACAGGTCCTGGTGCTTGTGTAACCAGAAACCTTTCACAAATAGAAGTAAAATAATCATGTGATCCATTCTTAATGGATCACATGACAGAGCTATTCTTCAAATTTTTGACCCACCTTCTGTGTCCAATGAACCCAATGAATTTATTTCTGAGTGCTATCCCTGTGAAACATAGTAACTAGTTCTGTCTGCCTCATAGTTGTACTGAATACATATCATTATAAATTCTGAGAATCCCTAAAGCTTCCTTTTGAGTCAAACTGAACAGAGTTTGTGAAATGATCTTTGATGAGATTTCATACCCAACAACAAGAGACCATAACAGGAAACTGCGGGAGGCAAAGAATAACTCTACCTAATTGGTGTAATATGACTCTAAATTGTTTCTGTAGCTCACAAAGAGGTGGGGCATTCAAGCCTCAGAAGAAGCTGATGTTCGTTGGGTGGATTCACAGCACATCACCACATGATCCCTACGATGCAGAATTTCATCCAACTCTTTGACTGATAAGTGGCTGCCAAGATTCTCATGTAATATGGAGAAATCCAAGCACTTCAGTGCTGCCAATGTTCGAGCTGATACTTTCTGCATTTCAGAATTGGCTCCTAGTCAACACTAATATAAATAACTCTCATGAGCATCAACACTCATGTAGAGAAGAGAGATGGGAATGCCAATGCTGTTACTATTGAAGTTTGGACAAGTGGATGGCAGACAAGAACAGTAACTTTGTAACTCTGCAGCCTAATAAAGGGGATCCTCTCATAGATGATATCCTTCATCTTTAAAAGCCTTACAAAGAGCATTGAATTGTTGTGTTCATTTACCAAGAGTGTACAACTCCCATGTGTGCTTTTACCAACAAGCATCCAGATCAATGAAAGGAATCGCAAGAATGAGGCTTACCCGGAGGCCCTTGAAATTAATCACTCCAGGAGTCCAAATGGAACGTGGCTTGCTGTTATCAGGTGCACTCCTTGGGTGGTCCAGTAACATAGGACGTCTCTGGCCCCAGTGAACCCAATGAAGACCTTCTGCAAACAGCCTGCAATCACGTGGGGCATTCCCAACAAGTGCATCCAGTATGTTTGCATTGCTCACAAAGTGCAGAGGAGATTCTGCTCCCCATTCCTGCAACAATTCAGCCACACCTCAATGATCATATGATATGAGCATTTGTAAGGTTTTGTGGAATGTCGTACAATAACATCAATAAATGCATCCAGAACTGTTGGGATAACACACATCACCTCACATCATCTTATGGAAGCTGTACAGTGATGTAATTACAGCACCTTAGGGCCCTCATGTGTCAATGTTCGAATGTCTGGTACATAATGTAGCATAGTACCAAGTGCAAACATTCTGCCACCAATTTGCAACTTTGTGCGCATCACTGCTGGAGGCACCATATCCGTCTCCAGCAGCTGTCCTAACTGCAAACATGGAAATATTTCACTACCCGCCATCAATTCATGACCAAAATTGACTGAATCACTTTCAAGAGTTGTTTGTCCACCACTAGTTTCAGCAGTTGCAATCTTCAGGAGTGGTGTTGCTTATGGATGGAAAGTCGCTTCAACAGAGGATATACAGGCCTCTTGGGGACTCCCATACAAAAAAGAGATAACATTTAAGTTTGCACCTTATAAGCAATCCATTCCACTGAAGCACGTTTATAGCGGGATGCATCTCCTGGATTAAATGGTTTGAAGAGAGCAGGTGAGAGCAACCCATCTGTCTGTGAAAGCTTGACAACATATACTGGTCGAAATGAGGTGGCCCCATAACCCTTCTTGATTTCAAAAGCCTCCGCAACCTCTCCAGTTCTGAGTTGCTCAAGAATACAAGCATGCTCATGCTCTATTTGAGAGTCCCTTGACAAAATCCCCAAAGCAACATCAAGTGAATGTTTCCTTGCTGCACTGCAGGGCCCAACCTCAGACAAAGGATCCCTTCCAGAGCACCCCAAGTCAACTTCTACTGAAGGTTTCTTTACAGAGATGGCCAACAAAACCTTTGCTTTCTCTTCCAGTGAAATGCACATTTGTGACAAGGCATGTGCAGCAAGAATTACAGACTTCTGGTTTGCTTTCTCATCTCCCTTTGCAGAAGGGTTGCCCCTTACTGCTGCAGTTAATGTCACCATTGTAGTGTTGGTTTCTTCTCTGAATTCGACAGTCGAGCTTGTGGAAGTCACAGTATCATCTTGTACAAAAGCTTCCTTCAGGAGGTATTCCTCTGGAACCTTACTTCGATCATTTGAGAAATCCTCCAACTCCAAAGTCTTGCTCCAATTCTTACTCTGTGTTCTGCCCTGTCCTACAATGGGCCAACCAAATGTGCAAAACCATAATCACATGAGAGATGAATCACCTGCACTTGATACCAAAGCAGGACTCTTGCACCCTGCTATTTCAGACTTTAACTGTGTTTAGCCTTGGGAAACTACTTGGCATTCAACCTCTGGTTGAAACTTTAACAGGATGTGGGGCTTCCTGGATCGGTCAAACAATGGCTCCTGTTTAAGGAAAACCTTGACTAAGGCTAGAAGTCTAATTGAGTTGGAAAAAAAATCAAATTGTTAGTATTGAAATTCTACATGATAAGAATTACAAAATTCATTTGTCTGGGGTGAGACCTGACAACTGGAACTCCCTGGAATCACTCTATTTTAGATCTCAACTGCATTCCCACAAAGAAGTATTAACATTCAAGAAATCACTGGTAAAAGTATTACAGGGTCTGGGGACTTCCTGGATCTGTCAAATAACTGCTCCCTGATGGGGTTGATCAGCTTTGGATTGACTCATGGTTGTAAAGCTCAACTAAGGCTAGTGGCCTATGCAAGTCCAAAAACATTCAACTTGTTTGAGTTACATCCTACCCAGTGAGCAGCAGACAAGTCCTGGAAAGTACATTTGTCTGCTATGGGACCTGATAACCACAACTCAATGGTGTGATTCATCCTGGACACCACCTGATTTTCAACTGGGATTCCATCCTATGTTTCCAGGGATGCTAGAAAAAGTGCCCTATAGAGTGAACACTGAGAGTCTCAAATGTCAACATTCCTGTCAGTAACAAGGATGCATGACTGCAAACATACAGATCATAAGTGTGGGAATGCCAGTGACTCTTCCAAAAATTAGAGATTTTGATGAGAAATTGGGAAGTAAACAACGAACAAACCACCAACTCGTGCACAAACACATACTCTTATTTATGAGCTCAGACTACAAACACTGCCTTTCTGCAAGAAGAGGACACCTCATGGACAACTCATCCAGCTACAATGGCTGAACAGATTCTGATCTCTCAAATTATCTTCACCACTTAAAGGCTGAATCTTTTAAAAACTTGTGGCTAGGGCAATTTCATTGCCCAATCCTTTCACAAACAATTCAGACATGAGTAAATCCCTTCACTGAAGACCTAATCTTCCCATGTAACACCTAGGTTTGGTGTCAAGGGTTACACATAGCAGGCACACAGTGGTGTGACCAATTGTAATGTGAGCATGAGCCATTCCAACAGGCTAATGGCTTGATGCTCAACAGCTGTCACCAAAACTCATTACTTGATGTGCTTGGACCAAAAAAGTCAAGTGAAAACACTATCAACAATAATCCTCTGCACAGATGTTGAGTAAACACAAAATACAACAGGTAGATGAGATTCTATGAAATACTTCCATTTTGAGATGAGACCATCACCACACAAGTGGATTTGCATAGACTCATCCATGGTTTCTTCACAAACATCCAAATGGATTATATGTTGCATGAAATCATCAGGACAGTGATGTTCAGGTGAATTCAAGGGCCTGTGGATATTGCTCACACCACAACTATCCTCCTTGCATTCACAATTTTACACTTTTTGGGCAACAACTTCATAGTTGCTGCTGAGGAAGCTACCCTAAGCCATCCTGAGCACAGTTGATTACAAAACCTGAACCTGAATTTGCACATGTTCCAACACTCCCAGAATCTCAAGAGCATGAAACAGAAGTGATGATTTTACCTTGTTCATAAGAATCATGGTATTCAGAAGGCAGAGTAGAAGGATCAGGTGTGCGAGTTTTGACAGCATAGAGAATGTTCCTGAGTTTCTCAAGTGAGGCTTTTGCACGCTGCTCAATCTTCTCAATACTGCAGGCCTCAGGCTGCTGCTGTCCACTAAGTTTAGGGATTGATGGAGACAGGAAACAGCATTCTGCATTTTCTTTCGCCAGCAGGATCTCCTCTTTCTCAAATTTCTCCTCAGTATAACCCCCTGAAGAAAAAACTCTTGCATCTGTTTCTCTTATCCTGGTACCCTTGACACATCTATGAAGTCTGAAATCTTTTAGAGATGGAAATGTTGGTTGCAAATTTATGAACCCTGACCCTAAGTGTTTCACTTCTTAAGCATGCTTGTAAGGAGAATGGGTTCCAATACCTCATGCGTAGAAGAAGAAGAAGAAGAAGAAGAAGAAAGACACATACATGGCATTGTGGAATCATCATCATCATCATCATCATCATCTTGCAGTGCAACTGGGACTGGAAAGCAACAGGTAGAGGAGGATGAGAGAAAGCTGCCTGTTGTTGATGGCTTGAATGATGATCCATTCTGAGGTGTCACAAGCATTGTCATTTTTCAGGGTTTTCCAAAACTTCCCCTACCGAGAGCACCTGCAGGTGGTGGTGCTACAGGAGCATGCTGAAGCGCAAAAGAAGAAGCTCGATGATCCTCCTCCGAAACCGCAACACAAAGACGAGACAATATGATCAATTCCTCTCTTCTGCTGCAGGTCCTCTCTTTCTCCGCTCGATGGCATCAAACGAAATTCTCCTTACCAAACACACAATTCGTAGTTTGTCTCAACCGAGGTTCTTCTCGTCGTCTGCTGCGAACAAAACCACAAAACACAAAATGACGACAAGCGTCGAAAAACACCCCAACAAAAAAAAGATGTTGCGAAAAACAAAGACATAAAAAGACAAAAAGAGAGAGGACATAGGTAAATAGCCTATCTACTCAGGGTTGGGTTTTCAAAAAGGAAAGGAAAACTGCGTGAGTGGGAAAACTGCTCAAAACTGCAACTCCTGACTCTTCAACCAAAAACTGGCAAACTCATCATAATACCAAGGGTGCTTACCTTTCAATTCCCAGAAATTTTCGGCCATTTAGTAAACTAGAAACTCCCTTTTCAAAAATGTATAGTATTGTCATTGTTGGAATAACTTTGTTGCAAGGTAACTTGTAGCGTGTTTCTGGGATCCTCAATTTCTGTTAGAATAAGGCCATTTTTAGGTTTTCAGCTGTTTGCAAATTTGCAAGGAAAAAGATCTTCCACTCCTGGATTGAAAGATTAAAAAAATTTGGAGGTTGGCCAGATCACCTAGCACTTTCATTATCTAAATTTGATGACCATTTAAGAGCTTTACTCAATTTAGAATAGGGATCTAAAACATTAGAGGTTCCAATTTCCTCAAACTTTTTTAGCTCTATAATATCTGATAATAATGTACCTATGTCATAGTTATTACTAATTTAATTGGTTGTTATTAAAAGCAATGAGATGTAAATTTTTAAAAAATTGGATGAAAATAATCTTTAAAATCATCCCACTGTATGAATGAAAAAGTCGTTAGTTGCAACCTAGTTACAAAGATGACCAAAAATCATCAAGGGGTGAAAGTGTCCAATTTCATGATTACAATTTCACATTGTAATTTTCACAAGGGGTATATTAAGATTTACATCTATATAACTTTGATTTATTACGGTCAAATGGTGGAAATGACTCATATTTTAATAGTGTGAGACAAGTACTTGACATTGTAAAAAAGAAGAAGATTTTTTAATATTATGAATTTAAAATGAACTTTTTAAGTTAATGAAAATGGACTATCATACTTCACAATTTGTGATATGGATTCATATAAGTGCATGATGACTAATACCAATGGGTGCAATTGTTATTGGGTAAAATCGTATAATTCAATGGGAGATAATTCTTTTAAGCAATTTTAGAGATGCATGACCTAAATTGTTGAAAAAGTCTTTAGAAAACATAAATTGCTGCATTTGAATTTTTTATTATAAACATTGATAATACATATGATTTCTAATGAAAGGTTTTTTTTAATTTGCAAATTGTTAGTTTTTAAGTGAATGATTGCAAATTTGAAATAATGGTTATCTTATACCATGAAAAGTCTATAATATGAAGTTTCCAACCATTGTTTTCTTTCCACCTTAATGTGCTTTCATCTTACAGTTCAAACATAGTTACAAATATGACCATTGATAGTTCCATGTAGTTACAAAATATAGTGATCACACAACAATAAGATTTTTTATAATGTTTTGTTTTGTTTTAACGTAATTAAATCATAATAATCCTAGAGGGGGTAAAAATAACCCTTCTAGGTTTCTTCCACTTGTTGCACCTTGATGTGAATTCAATATTAGGGATATTACTCCTTCAATCATTAGTAGAGAAACCCCATTTTATGACTTGTTTTAATTCATTAAAAATGTTGTTTGCAATTATTTTGAGATTTTAAAAGTGAATTAGATCACCATACCCTTGTTTCATTCACTTTGAATGAAACTTGAATCATTATATAATCATCATGTTCAACCTTGGATAATAATAATAATTAATATTGATATTTACTCATTAATTAATATATTTCAGTTTTAATGTAATAAAGTATTTTACGACTTATTATAACCTTTTAGTGTATTAATTAGTTACAATATGACATGTTACACAATTGTTTAAACCAAACTCAATTTAATTAAATAATTTTTTAAACAAAGAATATGGAAAATATTATTTATTTATTTTGGGCCTTCACTTGATAAAATGTTAAAACATTTAAAAACAAACAAGATGAAAAACAAATATTCACAATGTAAAACCAAATAGCTAGTTTTAATATTAAAAAAAAAATAAAATAAAAAAATAAAAATAAAAAAAAATATATATATATATATATAATACTTTATTTAATGTTGAGAACATAATGTTATAACTGAAAATGTTCACATATATTCATCAATTATGGAACATGTCAAACATTTCATTATTGATGGGAAATATGTAAATTATTGGAAACACGGAACCCCACCATATATGGAAATTAAATTTAAAATGCATATGTGCATTCAAATGTTTATCAAGCTTGCCATACCCCAAAAACAAATTGATAATGAAAAATGAAAATGTTTACCAATGTTGCAACTTTAGCTTTTGGTTTGTGACCAAGGATAAGGCAAGGGAATTTGATCAAGAGAAATTTATTACCCAATTTATGGCATGGTCCAACAAAATTGAAATATTCCCCCCACCCTTAATGTCATTTCAATAACATGTTGTACATGCATCGTTCATTTTGAAATGAATTAGTGTAGGTTTCAATGCACAAGCAACATGAGCCTCGAAACATAACACCCATCGAAACATGGCAAATTTTAGGGGCTATGTTTTGGACCCTTGCCCCCATGGTCCATGTGCCCCCCCCCACCCATGCCCAAACCAACCATAGTTATGACATTCTTGGTGCGAGAATGTTATGGAAGCCCAAAGAAACAAGAATTTTAAAGAATTTTATAGAATTTTAATTGGTAAACAGTGTAATTTGGTAAA
>Ga0209208_10005585_pt1 | contig 17502 bp, 12 predicted proteins | sample S1TSphfallax_3_FD_187694 | JGI IMG/M metagenome (GOLD analysis project Ga0209208, IMG submission 187694) | Host-associated microbial communities from peat moss isolated from Minnesota, USA - S1T2_Fd - Sphagnum fallax MG (SPAdes) (version 2) | ecosystem: Host-associated > Plants > Peat moss >... | reverse complement strand
ACAACTCCCCGCGGGAGTTACATCCAAATGGCTCTTTTTCCCGGGACTCCCAAGTTGGAGTCCCGAAATTGTCCCGAAACTGTCCCGGTTGGAGTCCCGAGACTTTGGGAGCTCATAACTCCCAACTATAGATTCTGATCGCAACGAGGTCTGAACCAAGGTTGTAGCCATCGTCGAGATCTTTTCAACGCCGTGTCGCACTCTCAATTCGGAGGTCGGGAAGAGGTCGATTCCCGACTTTTAGTGGTCGGGAGTCAAACTACCAGTTTGACTCCCGGCCCTTCTTTTGCCCATAACTTGGGCTGCAGATGTCCAAATGGTCAATGCGAGGCCATTTTCGATATCTACGCTTCAAGACCTTTCCAATGCCACCAAGAACACCCCAATGCGAGTCGTTTTGGCCTCTGCTGTTGAACTCTAAACATTCGGGAGTCCCGGAGGACTCCAAATCTCCAACTTTGGGAGTGGGAGTTTCATCCTCCCACTTCACCCAAAGTGGGGTTGCGACAGGGAGGCAACATATAACTAGGCAATTGGGGGACAATTGAGTTCTCCAACTCAATTGGGTAAGCTGAAACATAATTAATGGACTTAGAAAGGAGCAAATTGCAATTTCTATGCAATTGCAAGAAATGCAAATGGGTGGTGGGATGTCAATATGGCCTAAACCTATATTGCACCCTAGCATACCCCCATGTGATGCTGCCAACATGATCGTTATTAAAGCATGTGGGTTGTGTCAGTGATGGTACCATTGTTATGATATTGTTGTCACATCTTGTTTGCATACATATCAATTAACATGCCTTGGTGAACATTTGAAGACCAACAACAACTACAAGGTCTGCAACCAACAACTACACCCAGATTGGTGGACAAGTTGGGGTTTTAGGGCATTTGACAAGGATATAATTTTTGCAGCAGAGGAGATGGGCTTGGAACAAAAATAGGTCCAAATGTTGAATGAAATAAAAGACATAGCAAAAACTTATGTCCATCTTGTACTAAGTAAGTCTCATTTATCAAACCTGAGGTACTTGTAATGGAATTGAAATATGAGTCCTAAGCACAAAAACAAATATAAATTATGAACAAGTCCATAAATAGTGGCAAGAAATTATCACATGTTTTAGTCCATTGTAGTAATCATGAATTTGAATATGTATGCACCATAATTAAGTTGCAATTTTCAATCCAAGGTAGGATTTTGAAGGTAGATTCATAGTTAGTTTAATTCTGACATGTACATTAGTAGGACCTTTACAAGTGTTAGTTGAAGGATGTTGCACAACATTTATTCTATGTAGCACATCAAAGCACTATAAAAATATTATACCACATTGAGCTACTATACATGACTCAAGTTGTCCAATGAGCTAGTTGAAAGCACAACACTCATTTGCCAAAACTTTTAAAATGCTGCTTGTTACAAATAACACTTGAGGTTACTATAATATAAGAGTTTACTTGAAAAAATTATCAAGGACTGTTCAATGCTAATTCAAAGCACAACATTCATTTGCAGGACTTTTAGAAATTAACTACTCATAGGAGGCACCACACTTGTTACAAATAATATAATAAAAATAATATAACAAATTACTTGACAAAATTATTGAAGGATTGTCTAGTGCTAATTCAAAGCACAACAGTCATTTGTAGGACTTTATGAAACAAGCTCCTCATAGGAGCACCACACTTGTTACAAATAGGACTAGAAAAGTAATATAAGAGGTTATTTTACAAAAAAATTCAAGGACTATCCAATGTTAATTCAAAGCACAACACTCATTTGCAAGACTTTTTGAAATTGGCTCCTCATAAGAAGCACCACACTTGTTACAAATAGCACTCAAAAACTAATATAAGAGGTGATTTTACAAAATTATTTAAGGACTATCCAATGCTAATTCAAAGCACAACATTCATTTGCAAGACTTTTAACCATGGCTCCTCATAGGAGGCACCACACTTGTTACCAATAACACTAGACCCAATGCTAATTCAAAGCACAACACTCATTTGCAAGACTTTTTTAACTTGGTGCTCATAGGAGGCACCACATTTCTTACATTTTAGCACTTGAAAAATATTAGAATATGTTACATTATAAAATTATTCAAGGATTGGAATGGCAATTGAAAACACAACACTTAATTCCACTGGAATTGGAGAAGACTATCAACAATCAACGTTGTGTGTTAACAACAATTTACCTAATAGACCATGCACTTCAAAAAAAATATCATGTACATTTGTAAGTTGCTTTCTAAAATTCCCTTTCCACAAAAAATGCATGACCTAATATAAGATTAAAGGAAATTAAATGCTTTGAACAAGCTCAAAAGCAAAAACTTTGAAAGTTATTACATTATGTAACATATTTGATTAAATTTAACCCTTGCCTTAAAAAGTTCATAGTTTTAATAGCCCTAAAAGGCTTTGATAATAGAAATCTATTTGGCATACATGCAAAACTAAATAAGGGAGTCAAGTAGTAATGTTCTTTAATGGCCTACTTCAAGTGATCACTTAACAAGGTCACCATTATACAACCTCAAATCCTCAAGTGCTTCTTCTATCAACTAAAGAATGTCATTTGGCAGTTCAAATGTCAGGTAATTGCCTCTAACATTGTGAGAGGTAGGAAGCATTATAAATTTGGCTGCACAAACTAGATGCAAATAAATGTAAGTAGGTTGGGCATCATCATTGAAAAAATATGTCCTACTCCTTGGCCTTAATAGATCATACCAACACCCACAAATCACCTCATCTCATTCATAATAAATATTCTTATCAGCGTCAATGAAGGTCTCTATCACAGTGTGTTTTGTTTTACCACAGAATAGTAGCAAGAATTGTTCTCCATTGCCTCTCACAAGGGATAGCAATGTTGTCACCAACAGCAACCTCATCAACAATCACCTCTCCTCCAGATCCATACAAAGTCTCATCCTCTAATCTAAGCATAGCTTCAGGTGCAGCAGGTTTGTCAAACACATCAAGCCTTGCAATTTGCCATGATGGAACATGGGTTTCTTGACGGCACTCCCCAATGCCAATGACCCCAATACAAGTATCACAAAAACATGATAAATGTCGATGCCAAATTAGTGTTGAGTCACGTGCTAAAACACTTTTGACCTAGACATAAATGACCTAAAAATTAGACTGCTAGCTCAACAAATCAAGGCAATCTTCACACATACCTCTAACCTAAATCCTTTCCACGAATTTTTCAAATGCATCCATGAAGAGATAAGACCATAACCCGGTGCATGCCTCTACTTCCAACTATTGTGGCACATGCATGAGTGTGAACCCTATCCACATCTTCTGGAGAAATTTCCCAAAAAACCTTATTGGCAACCTTTCAAACACTGGGGTGAGCAGCATGTGACAAACCTACAGATGGAAAAATTATTTGGAATTAATAGCTGAAAATTGCTTAGAAGTGATTTCAAACAAAGGTAGCAGGTTCCAAGTGTTGCTATGTGATTTAAAAGAAAGGGCAACAATGATTAAGTGCTTAGATGTGATTTAAAGTTTAAGGGTAGCAATTATTTAATGTTGGGACATGATTTTAAAGGAAAGGACAACAACTACTAAGTGTTCAAGGAGGTGATTTAAAGCGTAGGGAAACACCTACTAAGTGCTACCAGGATGTGCTTTAAAGTAAGACTAAGAACAAGTGGGCTTACAGGAAGCTCCCCACTTACATGACCCGAAGCAAAATCATTCTGAATGCCAAAAGCAGAAATTCCAAACAGGAATTTTTCATTAAGAACCAACCCTCTAGTTCTCTTTAGAAGAATTTTAAAAGGGTAGCCTTTTGCCTTCAGAAAGACAATAAGACTAACCATCTGGAAGACAAAAAACTTCTTACAACTACAAAAGTCTCAAGAATCTCTAAAATTGACTATTGATAACCCCCAGCTTCGCAGTCATTGAGATATTGGAATGAACATGAGGCATTCTAATCATATCAAAACCTGCATACTCTGGTTGAGAGGGTTTGTCAAAAATGTCACAGGATAAACCTTGAGGACTCTGGCTCACAGTTAGATCCAAGAAATTACAAGAGAAGCCTTTAGATGTACAATTCAACTCACAAGAGGTTTTTGGGTATATGCCAAAAGAGTCTTGGTTAAGGTACATGAAGTTCTCAAAATCTGGAAAATCAGGGTTCTTAGTCTTCCCCTGTTCTTAGTCTTGATTTTCCAGATTTTGAGAACTTCATGTACCTTAACCATTAGGAAAATCACCACAAGACCTTAGGCTGATTTCTTAGGCTGGATTTCCTTCGAGCTAGGCAAGTTGTTGGTCAAGTCCACCAAGACCTTTGAGATAGATGGTGAGGCCTCTCATATGGCAAAATTGTTTGTTGCATTTCCCATGCTGCCTCCTTCTTTGCCTGCCATTACAATCAATGAACTTGAGATTCTATGAGTTACAAGTAAATTTCAATATGTGCATGACCATGACAATTTGGGACTTATGTTCCTGGACAAGATTCATGCACTCCCGTAGCAGGAAGGAAAATCTAGGACTATGCTTAGTATGTAGGACTGAAAGTCCCAAGACCCACACTCCTGCAACAGGAATGAAAAACTTGTATTATCTAGGACTAGATGCTTAATTAGTATGCAGGACTAAAAGTCCTGAAACAATAATGGAATTGCAACAAAGGAATCCAATTCCTAAAGAAGAATTAAACATCCGTCCAGAGGATGACAGGTCCTAAATTCAGGATCCAATTTCCTGCAAAATACAAGACAATTTTAGGTTCCTAAAAATCCAGGACAATTATTCCGATGAAGAACTTCAAATATTTTATATCACAATTTATTAAGTTCCTGGAAAATACAGGACTATTGTTCCTAATGAAGTCTTCAAATTTTTTCCAAGTCCAAATTTGACAATCCAGAAACAAAGCTCCTGTACTACTTGAAGGGCTTAATTCCTAAGGCAACCCCATCCAATTCCTAGAGAAATTATTGGCTGGACTATGTACCTAAATCATGAATTATATAGCTATGTATCTATTTCCTTTGTGTCCTGAACAAAAACATCAAGAAACAAAACTAGGGCAGAAATTGATACAAACATGTTTCTAGGACTTAGATGCAATTTGGCTATGAACAGAAGGAGAATTATGGTCAACAGAGAGCAAAAGCCTTGAAGAAACAAATCTCAATTGGAAAAAAATAAGCAAAAAACTCACTTGGAAAACTTAAAATGTACCAAACCCTAGAAGGAAAGGTTTCACTTGGTTGTGTTTCAAACCTGCAATTGAGGAGCAAGGTGGGTGCATCTTGAATGTCTGAAGCTTATCTAACTCAACCTTCACCTGCATCCTTCCTTGAACATCTTCAAATCTCAGTTTGAAGCCCCAAGCTTGAAGCTACGCACCAATCTGTAGTAAGACAACTTCACAAAAAGGAACACCACACATGGAAGAGGCCTTGGAATCTTCTGCTATACACCAAGGGTGATAGGTGTGCCCACATGGGATTGCCAGAAAGTTTTTGCAACTAAACCATAACCCACAGAAAGGACATGCATTCAAAATGCATGCGGTTTCTTTCAAAGAAGAAAGATCTTCTAGTATTGGACGTGGAAACAACACTGCCCCGCCCCCTTCACTCATCCTAAAGGACTGAGATTGCACTGATGTAATGTGTTTTTCTTGAGTAACAACCTTCTCAGACATCTCGCCATACCTACGACTTAATTCTGTGAAAGATTCTTGGAGATTTTTGTGATCATCTTCACTTTCCTTCAACCTATCCCAAGTGAACCTCTCATCTTTTTGGTACACACCCACTAGAAACATTTGATCTTCCAACCTTGTAGTGAATGGATTTGTGTGTCTGCAAAATTTGATGCTCTATCTTTTGAGTGTCCAAGTCGGATGAATTTTGGTCCGAAAGGGTTTGTACCATCTTATTTTCCAACAACGTCAACTGTTCGGTAGAACCTTTCAACAGAGACCTAGACTCTTCAACTTCCTTCTGAGCGTTTTCTACACTATGAAGGGATTTCAGGTGTAGTTTATGCCTATCAGACATGCAGATGTCGGCTAACCTAAACTCCCCCTCGATGCTGACCTTCTCCTGCATGCACTCAACTAGCTGAAGCTTCAGCGCTCTCCTAACAGGGATTCTTTTGAAGAGACAACAAACTTCATGTTTTCCAACTCAGCTGCAGACCAATGCGGAGGAATAGAAAAACTAGCGTTTGACAGAGCTCTCCCTTTACTGTTCCTGTGCAAAGGTGACCCTCGATATTTACAAGACCCCTCGACCTTTCCAACTTTTAATGAATCAAAAGACACACTTCCTTCTAATCCCGAGGACAAAACATTTCCTGATGTTTTCAATGTTGAAGGACCTTTACTTGTCAACACCTCTTCAAAGTGCACCTTCTTTTCTTCATTTGCTGCCTTTTTTATCTTAACATTTTTCCTCAACGTCCTGGCTGATGCAGCGTGCTCAGCCCAGTTCACTTTGAAGCCTTTGTATTCTGAAACCAAACCTCAAGCAAACTTGAATGATAACTGTTTGTTTGTGACGTCTTCCTGGCTATACACTCTACGCCATAATTTCTTGATCTTAGTAGCCACTATTGGTTCTACATACTCTTCAGATTTCCAGCCATTTCTGTTCAACTTTGGCCCAAAATAAGAACAAAATGGAATTGTAGACTTCTTAGAATGAATCAACACATTTGACTCTAGGAAAGAATTTTCACAAGTCATGATTCAAAAAGCATTTAGAGCAAAGAACTAATGTAAACAATGTGGACAATGTCATGGCTCTTCATATCCAAAATTGAAAAGCAAGGGCTACAAGTCAAAAGTGGTTATGGAATTTTTCAAAAGTAAGGTTCACAACATTTAAAATATGAAAATCAAACTATAGACACATTTAAGGATGTGCAACTGCATGTGGGAGTCTGACTAATCAAATCAATAGAAATTAGACAGACAAGACACATAAACATTATTCAACCAAGTTGAATTTTACTTGAACTTGCCTAAGAAGGAAAAAAACACCATCTTTTTTTTCTGTTTTTCACATTTGGAAAAGTATTTATTCATCAACAAATCAATTAATTAAATTCCAATTGTAAACATAACTCAACAAGAAATCAAGCCACATGCCTTTCAAGTAATCGCACATGCACATGGAAAAATTTGAATCATGCATTTAAAAGCTCAAAATCATGTTCAAAATATAAGAAACTTACAAGCTGTGGATGTGGATCCTTGTAAACTCCGACTAGCACTCCTTGTGATCGCACTGCATCCTTTCTCCAACTTGGGCCTCTTGAACTTGAAAAAAGCTTGTGTGAACCCCGAGCTTGTGATCTAATCATATTCCATCAACTTTCCATAAGTTGGTTTGGCACAATGGGGTGCTAGACACAGTTGCTCCATTTAACATCAAATTTATCTGGCATAATAAACCTTGTATCCATATCTTGTTGATGCTACCTTGATTATCAAGCAATTTGACCTCAGCACTTAAAGATTCTAGTTATGTCACTGTGAGGTCATGTTCTTTTTTACTTTCATGGATTTTCTCACGTTGGTTGTTAACCAAAAAGGTATGAAATTCAAAATCCCACTCCCTCTTTTTCAAAACAACAATTGTTGTTGACACCATGACCTTATTTTTTCCAAAGCAGTGGGATCAGAATCTTTGCACTTTGCTTGCCATACATAAACCTCTTAATGAACATTATCTCGACTTTTGCCCAAATCCAACAACTTGCATTTGTCCTTCTTTAAGGACTTTTGCAAATGAACCAAAGTCATTTTGCAATAACTCACTTTTAATTGGAGGCATTCCTTTTCCTCAAACATAACCAACTTTTTTGGATTTCAGTCATGCTCTGTGTTTTCTATTTTTCTCAACTTCTTCACCACTACTATCTACTCCGATAAGAAAATCTTCAACCTTACCTCCACAACAAAACATTCCTCATCATGGCCACCTTCATCATTAAGTTGCACAAGAGTTTGACTTTCAACTTGTGGGGATTGTGTTGTTATAATCGAATTCAATTTTGGTCTTCCACATGGTGTGGGCCTTATTGCCCTCTTCAACCGTTGCTAAGTAATATGGTGGGAGTATTGAGCCCAATTCACTCAAAGCCCTTTTTGCTAAATTAACTAACCGCGTAAAAAAACACTTAGGTATCTCACCATTGGGAGGAGGATGTGCATAAACATGTTCATATAATTTGAAAAATGTTTCATAGTCCTCAACAATCACAAATTCACTAATGTTTACTTTCCAACCATTGGGTTGCCTTGCACTAAACACAAGGGTGATTTCATCAACAAAAACCAAAGACGCCATGTTTCCTTATGAACACTCAAGCCTTTGGCTCCCCAACCCTAATTTTTTGCAAACTCAGACACACTTTAAAATGAATGACTAAGTGTGTGATTCATTCTATGAAGTTTTTCCTTTTCTCTTTTATTGACCGTGTTTTCTCACACATTTTCATTCTTCACACCTAATACTTTTCTCTTCATAAACAACGACACCATGTATTTTTTTGTGTTCACAACAAACTACTAAGTTTGATGCCTAGTGACAAAGTGATGCAAACCAAGGCATATGCTTCAACCCACTACTCTCACATTCTAGAAAAACCTTAAACATTTGTATGATCCAAGTGAAAAAAAAACACATTCTAAAGCTTGGTCAAAATTCAAATCTATGGTGTAAAACACACATAAAGAGCTTCGGTCGATGCAAGAGTGGGCGCTAGGAATTCAACAATAATGCCAAAGCCAACTACACCACCCTGCAAGACCTTGATTCATGAATGCATGGCTCCCTACATTGGGTGCTTTTCAAACCCTAGTGAATGCATCTTTAAACCTTAACGTGTGGATCATGAACAAGAGAAAATTTAAATAACAAATGCATTTTATTTTACTTATTTTAAAGGGGTGAAAATATTAATAAGTGTTTAATTGATCATGCTTACACTCATAAATGTGTTGACAAATGAAATACAAACCTATGAATGAATAAATGTTGCACAAATTTCACATTTTATAAATCTATGTCAAATGTGTGTTCAAATATGCATATTTTCAACTACAGTCATTTGCAACTAAAATGACTTGTAGTTGCATTGGACAAGTTGCATAAAGGGTTAGTGGCAAATGATGATGTCATCACATAGACAATGGATGGGATATGTATTTAAGTTCATTGTATTTTCCTTTTGTTGATTGTATAACACGTGCAACTATCATGCAACTAGTGACCAATTTAATAATGACCAATGTCATGTTGCCATGTGGCATATTCAATGAATATTAGATAAATCAAATTTATTACCAAAACTTTTATCTCAACCATTTTTTTTAAGGTGTTTTATTCATATATGTGGACAAATAATTTTGTACCATGTGGCAACATATATGATTTTTGAAACATTTAAAATAAATATAGATGGGTAGGTAAGGAAATTTAAGATAGGTAAGTGAGTAGGTAAATCTTAAGACATTTTTGAATTTTTTTTATTTTATTTAGGATTTAACCAAATTAAGGTTAAGTTTCTTCAATTGGCTCATCCCATTTGGCAAATCTCATTGTGTAATTTAGCGTTAACAATCCATCTATTTATATTGTTGACACACTTGAAGGGAAGCCAAACAATATGGCATAAAAATCTATTTGCAACTTAATTTTAAATAGTTTGCAATTAGGTTGTGATTACATTTATTATCCCATACAATTTCATTTCCTTTTCAATTGTGTCAACTCCATAAGTAAATAACTCATTCATTAACTAGATAATTCACTTATTACTTAATTAATTCACTAACTTCCTATCTACCTACAACCTATTTACTTATTAATTACTTATTACCTACTTACTTATCTACTTATTACCTATCTACCTATTAATAATAATAGGTCATCATGGCATCAAATATTAATTAAAATTTATTTAATAATAAAAAGAGAATTAAAATTAGATCATATTAAAATTTCATTAATAAGTAACTAATTAATTAATCAGCTATTTTTCATTTTTAAATTAAAAGTACTTGAATATTATATTTCAATTCATTATTATTTAATTTATATTGAATGAATAATTAATTAATAGTAATAATTTTAAATTTTAATAATATTTAATTCTCTATTAGTTCATAAACTAGTTAGTTAGTCAATATATAATGAATGAATAAATATTAATAAATATAATTTATTTTATAAGTAAGATCAATTGATTAATAATTAGTTCTAATTTATTAAGTAGTGTTTAATCTTAATGACTAAAAATTTGATTAATACTTATAATTTATTTCATATGTAACATCAATCAATTCATAACTAGTTGTAATTTATTAAATAGCATATAATCTTAATAATTAAATAATTAAATAATATTTATAATTTATTTAATATGTAACATCAATCAATTCATAACTAGTTTTAGTTTATTAAAAATGATTTAATCTTAATGACTAAATAAATAATTCATAATTATAGTTATGAATTAGAAATAATTGAATACTAAGTTTTAACTTGTTATTGATTAATTAATATTAAATGAATAACTAGCTAATATTAACAATTAAATAATTAAATAATTTTTATTTTAATTAAATTATAAAATATTTAATTTAATGATTTAATATGTAATAAATAGTAAATAAATTACTATTATTTAATATTTAACTTAAAATATTAAATATTTATTACTAATTAAATATTAATTAATTTCATCATAATTATTGATAAGAAAATATATATAAACTTAAATCATTTTTTTACACCTTTACTAAACCTTTAATTTACTTTTGACAAAAACTTTACATTAAAACCTTTACAAATATGTTGATAATATTCATAATAAATATTTATTATAATATAAATAGATTTTTTAATTGTACAACCCCAAATATGTATGTTTGTTATGCCCATAATACACATTGTACATCAATTTGTGACTATATTTTGGTTACACATGCAACTAATGGGTCATGGGGGCTTATTCATATATCAATACAATATTAAAATCATTCACATAGGAGGATGAAGAAGATAATAGTTGCACATTAGTTGTAGTATAGTCGCAAATCCTCCCCAAATTTGGTGAAGTCAATAAGTAGTTGCAAAATTGGTCACAAATGACACATAGTCGCATGTAGTTACAAATAGGGTGGTTGCATATCCCCACAATTCTTCTAGTGAATGCATGATATTAGTGTGTGAAACATATGAACTTTAAATGAATGAATTTTGCACAATTTTCATTATTAAGTCGTGAGATGCTTAGTTTATGATGAGTAAAAACTAAATGGGCCCCCTTCTAGTGCCCAAGTTCCTCCTATTCCTACTTTTCAAGCCTCTAGAAAAAAATCCCTTCATTACACTAAAAGTGTTGTAGTCCATTTAGGTGGCCTTTTACTAGAATAAACCACTTTAATGGCTCAATGTATTACCTTTCTTTTGTTACTTCCATTGAAATCTAAAAAGTTGAAATCACATCCAAAGCACTTTATGAGGTATCCGAACTTACATGCCAAACCAAGATTCCTAAATTCACCACCTTCCTTGCAAACTTTCACAATTGAAAATACATTGAAATCCCTAAATTCTTTTCACTTCAAATAATGACACAATTTATTTCAAACTTACACCACAAGTTTCCAACTTGCAACAATTACACAAAGTTTCATCACCCAATCATGAATGTCAAAAGTTCTTAGCTAGATCCTCTCTATTCACAAGTTCAACAACAAAACTTTTGAACATAAATCCCTCTAGGTTTTTTCACCTCTTTTCTACCCCAAGACTACTTTTGAGCTTCTTACATATTTCTATATATTTCTTAACTACTTACATGTCTCCTCACCATGCCACCTCCTAGCTTTCACATTAAACAATGAGGTATGTAACTCCACATTCCCCAATTGCATGCCTTACAAGTCATGAAAGAGGACATAACAAAGTTAAAATTTGACACATATTGATTGTACTCATAGGCATTAATCATGCACCATGAGTGGGTGCTTGAAGGTTTAATTTTTTTTAATAAATTATAAGATGCTTCACATTTAAAACATTGCCAACAACTTGCAAATCATGATGTGAGGTGACCACTAGTTCATGATGTAGTAGTAGTAGTAGTAGGTGAGTTAAACAAATTATGCATTCATGAATTTTTTTAATTAATTTATGAAAATTTCATGTGAGTTGAGAAGTTCATTAATAGTTATGCAAAAAATGCTCAATTAGGTGTTAGTGGAATCAAGATATATAAACAAGTGGGTAAAACACAATCAAAGGAGCCACCCAAGTGAGTGGACATTCCTTAAAATTGCATTCTTGAATATTTAAAAGATCACAAGTGAAGCATAATAATTTGGATTGTAATAAATTTATTTGGAATATTTTCCATTCATTACAAAGTTTACATGCTCAAAGTTTGACACAAATCAAACATGTTTTTGCTTGTTCAAATCACTCAAACCTTAAAAATGGATAGTCCTTGTTATTTTTCTAACATGTTTTTTTTACCAAATGTGAACCATTCCTTTTGAAAATTGGAAAGGATTTTAACATTGATGATTAGAAGGGTAAAAGGACTTGAACTAATGAAAAATATTTTTTATAATTGATTGATCGCATTTGGTTCAAAAGTATTTTTGACCCTAAAAATTATGGATTTTGAAAATGTGCCTTCAACAAAAGTTGTTCATGTTTATGTGATAGAGGGCATGAATGCATAATATATATGATATAAAATCAAAATGTATTTATATCTAAAATGCAAGGTCAAAAGGGATACTTGAAATACAAGTTTTTAAATTATAAACCAACAAAAAAAAAAATGACACGCGTCATGTGTAGTATTTGGAAAAGGACTTTTACCTTGGTGCCCCTAGCTCCTTTGACCATGTTTTCACCCAAGTAGGAGTTGAACAATGGTGGAAGTGGACATGTTGAGATTCATGGGAAGGTTTTGACCTCACCAAAACACCTTGGACAAACTTTTGCTTGATTTATGGGACCTTTTAATAGTTTATAAGAATGATTAATCACGTTTTTTATAATGTGAATATTTTTTTTCTTGCTCATATAACAACAATCTAAAAAGTTTCCAAAAAAAAATTATTTGTTCAAAAAAATTTGAAAGTTCATATTATGGTGTCATTTAAATAAATCTCAAAACTCTTACACTGTAGAAAATTTCAAATTCTAAGAATTTTCCTAAAATTTTTGCAATAATTTGATGTTGATTTGGTTTGTGACCAACAAAAATCACACAATAATATGTTACGTTTTTAGGTTACACATTAATTTTCAATAGGTTTGGTTTTGCGGTTGGAATGGACAATCAATTGTGAACAAAGTTTTAACTATTTTTTGAATTTGGGGGGTTTTATTCATTTTGTGTTTTTTGAGTCTTATTTTTGGTGTTACAATGGAAGCATAAAATTTGGTGTCAACCATGCCTCACATTCCTATAATGATGTCAAGTTTTTTATTGCATAATATCATTTTTTGTAAGATTTGTTTTGTGATTGGAACTCAATTTGATGTCAATAGGGTTCTAATTATTTTGTGGGTCTAGGGGGTTTCTCCCCATTGCGTCTTTGGAGCTTCATTTTTAATATTATGAAAGTCCAAAAATTTGTAAGGTATGAGGTGCAATTGATGCTAAATTTTATGTTTCCATTGTACTTGGGCTACTTGGATTCCTCCAAGATTGTGGGTGAAATTGATTTTTTAGCATCAAAAGTGCATGTGTGATTTTGTATTTTGATAATGTTGGGCACTAGTCTACTAAAAGTGCATGACAAATTGAATTTTGTTTAGTAACAACAAATTTATTTGTCCTCTTTTTTTTACTCAAAGTAGCAAGGGTCTTGGTGATAATGACAAAAAATGTTTTGTTGTTGGAGCTAGAGATCCCTAAATGGTTGCATTGTTTAATATTTTGTGTTATTAAATTTACAACAATGAATTGAACAACATTTTTTTGGGGATAATGTTGTTACATTGTCATTGAAAGCCTTGATAATGTACTATGCTTGAATGTTCTTAGAATACTTCCACCTAGAACAAGAAAATGGCTTAGAAATACAATATATTTTGGATGAAATATATCAATCAAATATTGTGACATTCATATTAGACCTGTAAATATGGTGAGGATAAAATGCCTTCCAAGGGGGCTAGTAAAATAAAATGATTGTATTTGATTGGCCAACAATAATAATGAATGGTTCACATACTTTAAGGGGACACCTGTTTTTGAATTTAACAAATACGCAAGTAGAAATATAAGGTGCCATATATTGGTTGTTAGGTGAAAATTATAAATTAAATAGTTATATATTAAAGTTATGTCTATTTTGAAACCTAATATATAATTAACATAGGATATGCGTTAATCCCTAGTATTAGAAAAAAAAGACAATAATATGACATATGTATTAGTTGGTAGTATGTTCAATTTATAGGTCAATAAATGAATTAGTTCCATTTACACACAATTTACATGGAAATCTTGATTGTGACAAGTGGAAACATGACTAATTTTTTATATATTAAAGGATCATAATTAATGACATTTTTTTGCACATTTTTTTGAATGGAGTGGAATGATTAATGGCTTACAACATTAGATTTGTATGTTATCTGTTTGGTACAAATTGTAATTTATCCATTCAAAGGATAAATGGTTGCATTATTTTCATTACATCTTTTAGACCTTTGAAAAGTGGGGTTATCGTCTATTCCATATTTTTTGATCAATTACTACAACCAAAATAAATAAATAAAGGTATCAAAATTTAGTGCAAAACACAAATAAATTTAATGTGATTTTAATATGTGCATCTTAGAAAATTAGGTGATAATAAAATAAGAAAAAAAATCCAAATCACCTATTTATCGCCAAAGAATACCTCTTTTGATGCATATAATGTAAACTTCCAACGTTTAATATCCCCCCCCCCCCCCCCACCCCCACCCCCCCAAGCCTATATAATGACATTTAAATTATCTCTCATTTCATTTATTATCTAATTTTTTCATGTTTATGGGTGGAGATGTGCAAATAATTACCATTGAATGTTGGATATGGTAATCAAATATAGAGGTGTAAATGGAAGGTGTGGGTGGAGTTGTTCTAATTTTGAAGTTTGAATCTATTGACTACTTATTTTCAAGTTTCGAGTAACTTATTGATGTGCAATATTCAAGGATGAATATGTAGGAAAATTTTGTTATTTGAGGTGCTTGTCACAAGGTTGGTAAGGCAAATGTAGGTGTTGAAAATTATAGAAAAGTTTAAACATGAACATGTCATGTGCATAAAGAAATGGAAATACAAATTCTAGAGCTTTCTAATGACAACTAACTTCCATGTTTTCTTCTTGCCATAAAACGACATATGTTTTTTTTTTGCACATTGAAAATTGAATATTAGTGTAAAGAAATCATTGATGTTATGAAAAAAATCGAAAAGAAAAAGCCCCATAAAGATGAAGAGAGAAAAGATTACCTTTCAAAATTTGGAAGGTACTCAACTCGCTTGGGAAGTTGTTGTGCAATCTTTCATTATATAACCAACCTAAAATGCATTACAAAAAAATTCCCAATTTTTTATGATTCAATAAGGACTTGAAAACTTGTTTTGTTTTGTGAAACAAAAATTACATACTATTATTAGTTGCATTAACATGATTTTTTTCAAAAAGAGTATTAACCTAAGAAAGCCTAAGTTGCATGGCATTACACCTACAAACCAAAGGTGGACCCTTAAGTCTATGGTTGCAATGCCCTATTGTGGCATTGTAAATGGTTTACCCATCATAAAAAATGATGCAACTCCACTCTTCCACCAATATGATAATAGGAATTATATTGCTCTTCAACTTATATGACAATAATTACATTAAAAATGTAGTTCCTATCATTTTGGCGGAAGAACCAACTATATGTGCAATGCATCAATGTTTTGCAAAATGGAATGTCAATTGTTGTCAAGTATTTTATGTAAAGGGAAAATGTATAGTGTAATGCACTATTCATGGATTACATTTTGGGAATTGAGGAAGTTACATCATAAAAATGAAGGGTCAAATTAGACCATGATTTCAATTGTGGTTGTAATGTGAATCAAAAGTGACAACCCTTACTAGGTGATAATTGGCTTCAACAATGTTATTGGCACAACTACCTTAGACTTTCCAATAGTCCGTAAACTTTTTCTTGCCATTTTTGCAAGATTTAAACTTTGCATGAACCATGACCAAATATCCTTTTCCAAGGAAAGAGGTATTGTTTAATGGATTTATCCCTAAAATCACCTTGTCTTTGGGCCTTAGTTTGACCTTTAAAATCCTTGTTTCATCCTCAATTTGAATGTAGCCATAAAGTGAGTGAAGTTTGATACAATTTATTAAAATTGAGTACGAGTTTACCAGGTCTACAAGATTTTATGTTGACAAGATTTGAATCAATGAAAAGTATGAATAACAATGAAAGTGTAAGTAAGCCAAATCCACAACTTGGGGTGAAATTATTGTGTAAATCAAATTGATGCAAGAAGACTAGTTTGGTCTTTTTTTTTCCAAGTTGTACAATTTTCATTTTCATTTTTTATTTTCTTTCTAGTTTGGGAAAGAATGGGTTCTAATACATTTAATTCCGATAAAAATTAAAATAACTCTAACATTTCAAATTTTAGCAAGACAAAAATAGGTGGTGATGACAAGTATGTTAGTTCATACCTTTGATAGGATTGATTCACCCGAGGTGTGAATTTGGGAGTAGACTAAAGGATGTTAAAAATGTCAAGTGTGTTGATTTAGTTGTTTAGTTAGGTCCCACTTAATTAAAGATAAATTAGGTTAGTTGAGTTCATTAGTTATATTTTGAATCAATTCAAATGTGAATAGGGTTTGAAATACTTTTCCATGGGATATTATTTCGAGTTATGTAATCTCAAATCACTTTTGGTGATTTGAGATACAAAACATAATTTTATGCCTTACAATTTTCTTGTGGTTATGCAAGTGTTATGAATTTATTTTTTTGTGCTTTGAGCTTGGATTCTTGCTTTTTTGTATGTGAGTTGCATTTTGGTTTGGATGTGGTGTACCATTTAACATATTTTTATATTATGTGATATGTGTGATGACAACAATAGTTGTAGGGTCGACATAAGAGCACATGACAAAAACTTGCATAGTCCATTGTTTGGATGTAACCTAATGATAAGTTTTAACTTAGAAACTGATAAGTCATGGGTTCAAATGTTGCTAGCAATGTTATGACATGCATGATGTTCTAAAATTCCAAAATAGCCAATGTTCAATTTCAAAGATACACCATATTTCTTATATCTTTCTCATTTGGGTATGGATATGAATTTTAACCAAATTGCCCTTCCTAGATATTCCTTCTTGTTTCTTTCTCATATGGATATGGATTGTAA
>Ga0209208_10005583_pt1 | contig 17511 bp, 8 predicted proteins | sample S1TSphfallax_3_FD_187694 | JGI IMG/M metagenome (GOLD analysis project Ga0209208, IMG submission 187694) | Host-associated microbial communities from peat moss isolated from Minnesota, USA - S1T2_Fd - Sphagnum fallax MG (SPAdes) (version 2) | ecosystem: Host-associated > Plants > Peat moss >... | reverse complement strand
AAGAAAGAGACAGAGACAGGGCCAGAGAGACGCCGAGAGAGACAAAGAGACAGAAACAGAGAGAAGAAGAAGAAGAAGGCCGCATTACTCCTGCAGAGCGGCCATCGTTGAGGCCGGAGTTGCTTCGCCATGTTACTCTCTGGTTGGCAGGTAACGTGCCCGACCTTTGCGCTTCCAAAAACAAGAAGCTTTTCTCCAAAGCATCCCCGTAGTCGAAAACCACCGCCGAGGCACCAGGAACCTCAAACACCAGCAAGAACGACAACAACAAGAAGGACGTAACAAGGAGCGCGCTCCTCACTCCATTCCAAACGCCGCAAACACTCACCTTCTGTCCTCCCTGATTCATTTTCTCCATCACTCTCTCCCTCTCTCCACACAAGAAAGAATTGAAATCAGCTCGCTAAGAAGAAAGACTCCCTCTATCGCCCTGTCTCTCTCCGTGTCCCGCGACTCGCCCCCTCACTGCGAGCAAGAACTCCAACGAGAAAGATCGAGTAATGAGGCGCGTCTGAAGAGAATCAGTGAGGAAGAAGAAGGGGATCACATCAAGCGCGACCTTCCGAGCTTCTTTCTCTCTCACAAGGGGGACAACGGCAACAGCAAGCGGATTATGGTACCGTAAGCTCTTCTTGTCTTCTATATAACAACGTGAAGCGCACACGACGCTCGAAAAGCGAAGGGAGCTGAAAAACGAACAAAACTACCAAAGAAAATTGCAACAACGCTCTCCGCTCTTTTCTTTTCTTTTGCACTTCTGTCTTTTCTTTTCTTCTTCTTCCCTTCTTCCATTCACCAATCCAAAATAATAGGCATTTTTTCATCCTTTTTTGGATGAAAAAAGACTTTTCTATCTCTCTCTCCCTATTTAATCCGTTCTTCTCCTCATACATTTTCTTTGTTTTTCTTCCATTTTCCTCCCTTATTCATCTACATGACTATTTTTCATCCATTTTTTGAATGAAAAACTTCTTTTCTATCGCTCTATTTATCCATTCTTTTTCTTCTCAGACTTTTCCATCTAATTTCCTCTCTTATTCATTTCTAAAACGTTTTCATCCATAATATGGACGAAAAGCTGCTTCTCTATCTGTCTAAATATCCATTCTTCTTTTTTCTCAACCCATTTTTCATCCATTTTCATTTCTTAGTCATCTTTATAAATAAATTTCCACTCATCTTTTGGATGAAAAAATACTTTTCTATCTATCTATCTATCTATTTGTCCATTCCTTTTTATTCTCATTCATAGATTTGTTTCTTTTCATCCATTTTCCTCCCTTACTCATATATATATTTGTAAATCCTATTTTGGGTTTCTGTCTCGCACACATGTTTTATTTTTCATCCACTTTTTCACCAATCTATCGCTTCTCCCAGCTCTTTGTTTCTTTTTCACAGCTCTTAGAATTTTTCATTCATCTCTGGCCCTTTGTTTCTCTCTGTTTATCCATTTCCATTTCTTTCACATATTTTTGGGGCTTTCATCCTTTTTGTCCCCTATTCATTCATTCATTCATTTATGCATTTTTTTTTCTCTCACATATTTTTCTTGTTTTCATCTATGTTCCCTTTTTCCATTTACTTATCTATCTTTTCTTTCACTGCATTTAATTATTACATTCTTCCTTCAGTAAACCTTTTAATTCAGATCATTTATTTTCATTCTTTATTTTCTTCATCCATCCTCTTGTTCCACCCCAATGGTTATCATTCGTTTTTTTCTCTTCATCCATCATTTGGTTCACCTATTTATTTATTGATTTTTTTCATAACCACAATTATATATCAAAATCGGGTATTTTGATTTTTAATAGTCCTGGTTCTCAACTTTGACACAAGGCTTGATACCCAGCGGGGGTTTGGTGTGGTTTCTGATACCCACCTCACTCTGGTTTAGGGTTTAGGGTTTAGGGTGGGCCACTTAACACCTTTGGAGTGGGGGCATTGCTGAAATGAGCGAATCCCACCTTGGGCAGGTGCTTATTTTGAGAACGCCCTTCCCCTTGGGTGGAACCCTACTCATCAAAACAAAAATATCACCTTGTTTGCACCATTTCTTTTTCAATTATGTTTACTCTAAACCAATAAACCCTAAACCAATTATGTTTACTCTAAACCCTAAACCCTAAACCTCTTTGAGATGGGTTTAGGGTTTACAAGTTTGCAAATGGTACATACCAAGTAGATCAAAAGCAATGGTTGGATAGGTAATATGATCATGAGCACAATAGGTGAATATTTACTCACAAAAACAATACCATTAAATTACGAGACCTCGAGAGTACTTGACATCAATACCCTTCATTTTCACCAAGAGAGAGGATCAAATTGTAGTACCTCTCACACTAGTGAAGAAAAACTCTTGAATAAGGTACTTGTTGTTCCGTAGAAGGATTGAATATCTTTGAAGCTTTACTATACATCCATTTGTTCAAGTAGCGGGGGAACAAAACATCATGGCTACCACAACAAAACGAATGGTGTACCTAAAATTAAGGATCTTATGCAAATCCACCTTTGGCCAAAGGGATTGTAAAACTTTTTGGTTAGTTGTTGTCGGGGAGAGGATGGATACACAAAAGAATAACGGTTTTGAAGATGGATTTTTGAGACTTGAGAAAGAATGGATGAAAAAGTGGGTGCCCTTCTTTGGATTTTGCTTCATTCAAACTAGGTAACCCTAATTTGGTGTTACCGAATTTTATTTTATTTTTTATTTTATTTTCTTGAGTGCTCTTCATGTGGCATTTTGAGCTTTAGATTTTAGAGGGATTTGAACTCGATGACACCAAACATGATGAACAAGAAAATAAATAAAATGGAGTGGGTGCACCACCTATTGGAAACCCATTGGATGAAAGCACAATTGAGTTGAGCGGGTTTGCAATCCATTGGACACCCATTGAATGAAAAGAGTGCACAATCCAATGGATGAAATCCACAACTGAGTTGGTGCACTGTCTGTTTGAAACCCATGGGATGGAAAACCACAATCAAGTGGGTGCACCATGGTTTCCAATGGATGAGACCTATTGGACGAAATCCACAACTAAGTGGGTGCACCATCAATAGCAAACATGTTGGATGAAGACCACAATCGAGTGGGTGCACCACGGTTTCCAATGGATGAAATCCACAACTGAGTGGGTGCCCACCATCCTTGGGAAACTTGTTGGATGAAGATCACAATTGAGTGGGTGCACCTGGTTCTGCAATGGATGAGACCTATTGGATGAAATACACAACTGAGTGGGTGTGCAGCATCTATAGGAAACCTTTTGGATGAAAGACCAATGAACCCATAGAATGGGTGTGCACCATGGTTTTCCAAATGGATGAGACCCATTGGATGAAAACCCAAACCGAGTTACCAAGACTCTAAACCACAAAACTGGCAATACCATACTGCAATATTCCAAAGAATGAGAGACAACAAAAACAGTACTAGGCTAGTAGTACTTCTGTACCAAAACTATGAGTAATGCAATTAGAAAGGAGAGACAACAAAACACGACCATAAATACTCTGCAAAAATGAGAAGCAAAAGCAAAGAAAAAACTAATGCAATAAAAAGAAGTCTGAAAACTTGAAACCATGTCCATTCAGAGCAAAAGCTCTAAACACAATTCAATTCAGAATTGGGTGTTGCGCAATGTAATGAATATTGAAGTACATACACATTCTTGCACGACAACAAACAGATTAAAAAGGTACACAAATCATCAACCCGAGCAAAGCAGCAAAAACTTGCCAGGGACTGTAATACTACTACTACTACTCCACTTACATTTTGGCAGAAAACATGAGTAATCAACTTTCACAGCACATCCAGAAGCAGCCGCCCACAATCTCACTTACAAATCTGTTTCTTTCTTTTCTCAGTTCTCAATTATGCAATTGCTGCTTTTTTCTCTGTTGTTTCTGTTACTACCAATTGCATTGATGTTGGAGTATTATTACTATTACCATAGGTACCTACCCACCTACCTACCTACTTACAACTACCTACCTACCTACTTACAACTACCTACCTACTTACAATTGATGTTGGGTACTTCTTTGTTAAATATTTATTTATTTATTTTAGAAAAATGAGGTTCAATGTTTTCAAATTTAATTTTTCAGAATTTTAACAGTTGATGAATAAGTATGCAAAATAAATTTTTTATGTCTTTGTGCAAAGTAAAACAATTTGGTGGTCCCCAGTTTGGTCAGCTAATCTAATAGTGCCCTTGAAGAAGAACAAAAATGAGTAGAAGAAGTCTGTTAATTAAATCATTCATGTAAATGTTTTAAAATCTTATTTTAATTTTTGGAGAATAGGGTTTGCATTAAAAAAAATTGAAATTTGTGAAAGATTAAAAGTATGCTAAAGGCTGCTTGCTAGCTTCAACATCAAAACTTGAAATTCTTCTCTTTTTGACATTCAGATGGAGAATATCATTTTTGATAACCAAGAATTTCTAATTTGTGAATTTCATTCTAATGTTTGTTCACTTTCCATGCTATTTATGCAAGACCTAGTTTGTTGTGCCATTGTAATTTGCACATTTGGTAAAATTATATAGATATATATATATAAGCTTGTATTATTTTCTCCTTCAACTTTGGATCTTGTTTTCAATTAAAAGCTCATAAATTTTTGCACCCTATATACTCTGGGTTTGACTAGGTAAATCAACCTAGGTATTTAAATTTTAGGGTTTCTAAATTCCAAAGTCAACACATTAACCCTAAAGGAAAGTCCATAGAATTGTGCTTATAAGGGAAAGTCTGGACTCTAGAGAGCACCAACCAAGACTTAGGTTGATGGCAAAAATATTACACAAGTGGAGGTTGCTACCTACCTCTTTAGCTATTTTAAGTTATGGACCTACATATTTAAGGAGGTTGATAAAAAATAGCTAGGCCATCTCAGAGCCAAATAATTAAATGCCATGTGAGCAATACTCTCTCAAAATTGGTGACTATGGTTAAGAATGCAAGAGGGGGGGTTAGGGGGTTGAACTTTGTAGACACCAAGTTGGTCTCTACTTACCTACATACTGACATACAACACAAGCTGCTCGTGGCATAATGGCTCTGCCCTTGAAATGACAATCCATAAGGATGATAAATATTCAACATATTATATTGAAAACACACATGGTGGTTAGCATGGTGAAAACCCAAGTGAGTCTTTGGAAATGTTTGTATAGTGATTTTGTATAGTGATTCATTCTAAACTTTGGCCCATTTTTGTGTGGTGCATCACAATGTCCCCGCCCTCAAGGGCAGAGCCAACAAATGTTTCGGCACCCAAGCACTATTACAAAATGTGGGCGCAGTTCACTAGTTCCTATTCACTAGACTAGTGAATTCATTGCTTTTTCATTGGTCCCGTTCGTTACAACCAGTGAATTCATTCAAAATCCAATGAAATCACTTTACACATGTGAACACTTTTTGTTGTAATGAAGTGACAAAACATTTTGACACCACCTCACGATTTGTCTTCCAAGTTTTCTAACACAAGAAAGGCAAAATTTAGGGTGTAAGGTTAAATTTTAACCTTCAAAACCTTAAGCCCTAAACCCTATAATTTTCAGCAATTTCAGATCGAGGGTTTTGAGGTAAAGAAGGAAGGAAAGAACCAAGATTTTTTTTTTGTTTTTATTAGGTATAGTCAATGTAAAAGTATTCTGAAATTTGAGACATATCAAGAGAAATTTCCCAAAAATAATCAACAAGGAAATCAATATTGAATTAATATGTGAAAAATATAACATGGATGTAAGGTATTATACAAATGGGTGGGGTAGTTTACTAGCCTAGTAGATTACACTTTGGACTTTGTCTCTCAAAAATGGTGACTATGGTTGAAGGAGGTGCAACTACTTGGGGGTTAGGGGGTTTCAACTTTATAGACACCAAATTGGACTCTACTACCTACCTACTGACTACTACTGACACAGAAAACAATACAAGTAGTCAGTACATACAGACTACTACAGAGATGGGTGGGTTAGTTACAAGTAGGTGGGTACACTTTGGACTTTGTGTTATATATAGTCCAGTTTAGGTTCTGAACAAAAAGGAGGAGTACTTGTTTGAAAGGAAGGAGTTTATTTATGATATCTTCCAGCTTCTTCTGTTGCTGTTGTTGCTGGTCCAATACTGTAACTACAACTCTCTGCAAAAACAACAACCACCAACATCTGCTGGGGCTGCTGCTTGCTCTGGCTTTGGCCCACTCATGTGATGTGCAAGAATTTCATGTTGAATGCAACAAGTCCCCACCCCACCTCCCTTTTTTCTTTATAATATAAATGGCCTTCTGGAAGTCATTATATCCATCTTGTGCATATTTACATGTCCAAACCAGAGTCTTTATTTTCTGACAAGTTTTTTAAAACAAAAAAGTAGGAATTTTATTTTTATTAATAAATGTTGCTTCTCTAATGTAAATTTCAACTAATTTTGACATTTTGTTGGAAGAAATTATCAATTTTTTTATGTCACAAAATATTGAAAAAAATAATCCCTGGTTCAAATTGAGTTTCATGCGATTTAAAGGCTATATTTTCATGGGGAAAGTATTATTATGTACATGCCATTTTGCTACTCCCAGTGGAGATATTCGAAGTATACCTATTACACACAATCATGGGTTTCTTTTAAATTCATCTTGTATATTAAACCCTAAACATGAAGTGATGGGGTTTTAGGAAAAACATTTTTGTCAAGCAAAGTCAGGTCGCTTAATAGTCCAATCTTTTCTTGTCTCTTACACAAGGCTAGTCAAAACGGGTAAAGCATTGTTTGATTTGGTAATGTGCCCTCATATTTAGGTACATTATATGGTATGGGTGCCCTCTATCCTTTCACAAAGAGAGTGTGCCCCCACAATGGCGTTTCATTTGGAGGTCACTATGTCTAATCAGAAAATAAAATGTGAGTAAAAAGGAGGATATTATTTTATTCATTATCCATTCTTACCATTGTGTACTTGGGAATTTGGTTTAAGAACGACCAAATTTTTGCTAGTGAGTATTTTATCACAAAAGTTCCATTCACTAACATCCCTTATCATAAAGTCCAACCAACCCAAGTTAAAGGGGGAAAAAATTCTTAATTTATTTGAGGTAACAACTAATTTTTAAAATATTATTCAATATCTTTTTGTTGTTTCAACAAGTGTTAAAAAAAATTCATTAAAATATTTTTGTGACTTTTATAATATCAAATAGTTTTCATGTATGTTTTGCCATTAATAACATTTCATTCCACATCTCAACTATGTACATGGGTTGCCTCTAAAACACATTCTTCCTTCAAATCCAAGAGTTTCAGACAGCTCTTTGACTTTGTTGTTGTGTTTTGATCCGGTTATAATTAAGTTACAATCCGGTTATTAATAACCTACCAATTTTTTTATTGATATTTTAACAACCAATTAATATTACCTATCACTTGATATTAAAGTTTTGAAATCTAATAACCTACCTGGATGACTTGGGTTATCAATAGGTGTGGGTTCATTCAACACTAAACAACTTGATGATTAAAAAAAAACATTTAAAAACATTCTTGTTGATTTTCTAAAAAACTTATAAGCAATGAATATATTTTATCAACCAGGTATTTGAAGACCTACCCTTATCATAATCAATAGTTATTTATCAAAAAATATTGATAACCTAACTCACACCCAATATTTTAAATATAACATACCATGTGATTATGAAAAAAATCAATAGCTGGCCAACACTGCTTATAACACCCAGTTTCAAGGTTGTTTGAAAAAAGTTCAAAAATCAAAGAACCACGAGTTCCATTTTATTTATTTTTGAATGCAAAATAAAATAATGATAAATTTTGAATTTTGACAATTTTTTCAAAAGAACAAGTAGGCTTCTTAAAGAAACAAAGAGATATTTTTGGTAGAATTCTACCACTGTTTTGGTTCAGACTAATGTTGGTTGACAAGTTCTTGGATTTCAAGAGGTTTAAATCCAAGTTATAGGTGAAGTTGCAAAGTCTTGGGACCAAGTTCTGAAGTTTCAAGTTTTCTTGGTTCCACCGTAAAAAAAACCTATTTGAAAAATCAACTTATTTTTAAAATTTGAGCTAAACCTAAACCAGGGTGTGATCTTATTTTCAAAAGGTTCAAATTCTCTAGATACATAAATATTATTTTATTTTAAAAATATAGATTTCACCCTACATTTGATGGGTTATATGTAATTATTATTCCATCAAACTGGACTAGTTGTAAATTCTTGGTGAAAAAGACTAGAACTGGAAAAAAAAAAAAAAATTGAAAATTGATCTCAAAATCAGATGGAAGATTCCATCCAAAACCAAAGAAAAGCATTAGAACTGAGACCAAAGGTTCCTTCTAAAATCAATAATTGAACAACATTGATTCGAACCTGAGTCTTTCACATGCAAAGAATTGTTGGTCATTCAAGGTGGCATATACTTCGACCTTTACTTGCTTGTTCTTTCTGGATTGTTAAGGACTCGTTCTTTCTATGGAAGAAAGCAAAGAGACCTCTCTACCCATTCGTTCTTTCTCAACCCTTACATGCTCATTCTTTCTATTGGAACAAACAAAGAGACGACCGCCCAACACTCATAAACACACACCCCCCTAAACCTAAACAAAACACACTGGAGAGAAATTTGTCAGGAAAGGGCAAATCAATCAACCGGCGTGAATGGTGGGAAGTTAATGTCAGATGAACCCACCCCCTGCCCCCCTTGGTTCTGGTTTTAACACAGTAGTACAAGATCCTTGCAAAACAAAACACCCCACAAGCAACATCATCCACCAATCCTCCTCTCCTGAGTCCTGAGAGAGGAGAGCTTGAGAATGCACTAGGACTTACTTACTTACTTCGAAACAAAACAAACCCTCTCTGACAGGAACAGAGTTTATCTCTGACAAAAACGAGAGGAGAGTTTATAAAAAGTACATGACTTTTTTTGATTGCACCGAAAAGAAAAGCACCTCAACATAAGCGCGTTTGCAGTACCTGTTTTTCCTTTATTTCCACTGAAGTTTTCATTATACACTACTCCGGAACGAAGTTGATTGTCTCATGTAGATCATTAAGTTCATTAATAATTGTTCCACCACCCCCACTAGTAAATCACAAGCTCTGACAATTATGCTTAGTTTAGGCCCCCGCCCACCATCCCAACTTGGGTGTTGTAGGGACTAGGGAGCTTCAGTATTCTTCTTCTTTTTCTTCAGCTTCAGCTAGTTTTAATTTTGTTGATGTTGTTCCAGACTACTTTTATTCACTTGATGATGATGCTGATGATGATGAGCCCCACGTTCCTCTTAGGGTTCTCAAAAGAGTTTTAATGCCCAAAACCCACAATTGAAGTTTACTTGAATGTTTAGACTTTTGTTTTCTATTTCTGCATTTGATGCAAGTTTAGGGTTTAGGGATCTGCATTTCAGCCTATTAGATCTTTTTTTGTTTTGGCAAAAGTCTTGCAAGTCTTCTGAGAAACCTAAAATGACATAATGGTTTGTGGTTGTTCAATTGCCCGAACATTACATGTGCACATACTTGTTATTGCAGGCCCCCAGTGAGTCTTTTCTTGTGGGGAAAATTCGGTAATTTGTTAATAAAAAATCCCAAGCAACATGGTCAAGAGAACTTTTTGGAAAAATTTCAAAAAAAACTTGAAGAAAAATGTTATGAAGTTGTCAAGATTTTTGGAAGATTTGGGCAGATTTCTGGTTTTCTTCTTTTGAAATCCTGGTATTAGCTTATAGGTTCTCCTTGTTAGCCAACATGTAATAGGATTCCTAGATTATTTTTTTCTCAATTTGTCTTGTAGCCCAGATTTGGCCCTCTTGTAATCAATCCCCACTTTTGGAGCAGCATGAGAATACATTGTACTGCTAGGTTTTTTTTTAATTGCCTTTTTGCCCATGCAAGATGTGTCTGGTGGTGCCCAGACATATCTTGGTGCTGCCCTTATACTCTTTGGGTCATGTTATGCAAGTTTTGGGGTTGTAACGTGTAACTCCTACTGTGAGGAGCTCAAATCTGCATAACATGGGTTCAAAGTCTGTCTAGACATCACCTATCTTTTGCGAGAAAAAGATGGATCAGGCCAAGGGCAGACAAGGAAAAAAACAAGCAGATAGTAGTTTGCTGCTTACCTTATGTACTGCCTACAATAACAAGCATGTGCACATATAATGTTGGGTGTTGAATGCTAAATTCTGTAGCTGCTTGTATATTGCTCAAGTCGAAGATGAATGAAGAGAACCACCAGCATGGTGTAGATCCCTCTTTTTCAAAGAAACAGCATGTGGGTAAGTCTATGGACTCCCGACTGGCTGTTCTCAAAAAACCAAAGAACTGATTTTGAACGGTGTTGGGTGGTTCTTTACTTTTATGAAGAACTTCCAGTTCTGGCTCTTAAATTAAATGAGAACTGTCTCAGTTCCAGTTCTACATGTAACCCAAACCAATAATTCAGTTCTGGGTTCAATTCTTCCAAAAAAAATTCATGTTCCAGGTTATTAAGGACTAGACCAGAGCTGGGTCAGATTTAGCTACCGATTAACCCCACCTTGTGGGTCTGATTGTATTTATAAAAATCTGGTTCCAGTTTTGAAAATCGGACCTGGTTCAGGTTTGGTTCTTTCAATTCGGAACATGCAGTTCTCACCAACTTGGGTGGTTCTTTGATTTTGTTGAGAACCTCAGATCTTGGGTTTTTTAAAATTTTACAAATCAAAGAAACACCAATTCCACTTTTTGAAATTTTCCAGAACCTCAAAACCTCCAGTTCTGGTTCTTGAATAGTTTTAGAATCAAAAGAATCTCTATTTTTGGGTTTCTGAAGTTTTTCAAAAAATGATGATTCTCAAAATGATGAAAGAACTGATGGATTAGGGTAGGTTCTGTGACATGAGTCTTTGAGTTTCTTAAAAACCCCAGTCAAGGGTGAAAACCAGTTATGTGATTTTTTGGAACCTCCAGTAAATGGGCACACCCAATTCTTTCTTTTTGAAAACCATTGTTCAAAGGAATACATATACTACCTTTACCCACTAGTTCTAGGTACCAAAAAGTGAGAACCACCCAACAGTGGTTCATACCCAGTAAAGTGGGTACCTTCCCCAGCATGGGTCTTGTCCCAGACACACTCTTCTTAATTAGCAAAGAACAAGGCAAAGAACCTACCCTGAACCACGAGTCCATTGGAGAGTTTTTAAAGCCCCAGAACTGGTAATCATTTTGTTCTAAATTTCCTTTGACAAACTTGCAATGGGATTTCTTTGCATTTGGAAACTTTTCAAAATCTCAAAACCGGAGGTAGTTAAAAAATCAAAGAAGGGCCTAACACTGGGAAACAACATCATTAGTTGAAAATGGGGTGATTTGCAACTTGGCATTTGTAGATCTGTGAAAATTTAACAAATGAAATAGAAAGCAAGGAAGCCTTGTTGAATCAGTTGTGTAGACTTTGTGGCAAAGCTTTGTCACCATGTGTAATGTGTACCTGGAGCAAGCAAAGCAAAGCAAAACAAGCTTGCTCAAAATTCCTAAAATAATGGGTCCACCGCTTGTGACAAGTTCCAGCCAGCAATGCTTAAAATATGAAACGCTACATGAAGTCGCCAAATCTTGAACTCAAAGTTCTAGTCACAATAACAAACAAACAAACAAACAACTGAAGAACATTCCTCAAAATGAAAACTACTACATGGTTCCGCAGTCTCTTCTCTCTGTCCCTAATGAACATTCCTAAAATGTGGGATCAAATGAAAACTACACCATAGTCTCTCACTTAGAGTCAGAGGCAACAAAAACAACCCAACTAGGGAATAGATGAAACCTTGCCAAACTATGTAATAAAAAGAAAGCACCCAAGAAAGGAAGAGAAAAGGAAACAAGGGGCAAGGACCAAAGTCCAGGCATGCAAACAGCCCAAAAGGGGCAGGCCACAAGGAGGTAATGGAACCACTAAGTACAGAAACCTCCACCTTGAAGCATATCAACTAAAGAAAGGGGAGGTAAGGTGACCCGTGAATGGAAGTTAGTAATGGAAGAGTTTGCAAGGCTCCACTTCTGATGAGATGTCCACTACCAACAGGACATCTCTGTAGAGGAGGGGGCTTTTCTTAGTAGTAGTGCAAAGATGCTAAATCCCCCAATCAAGCTCTATTTGCATGTCAGTTGAACGCTTGGTGCGCAGCCGTGTTGTTCAGTAGCAGGGTCTGACTGATGTCAGTCTAGGTATATGGTAAATAAAGTAGAGCACTACTTTTACACTGTGCTTGGAAGTAAGTTAATGATAAAAATCTTCACTCTCTTGTGAAAGAGAAGGTAGTGGCTTCAAAAATTACAGAAAATGCAAAACCAAAAAAACAAAAACAAAAACTTTATTTGTCTGCCAGAACATCCCAAACACCATGCAAGGCGCAAAAAGACAAGCCTGGACAGAGCTTGTTACTGGGTATTAAGAGTATCCAGCTACTGGTAGTAGCACAATGAGAGTTAAGCTAGAAGCACCCAACATTGTGAGGGGGCCCTGAACCAAGCCCTACTGTGAACCCTTATACCTAACCATTCATTGTAATTGGACCTTGAACGGAGCCCTACTATGAACCCCTTCACTGTTTCAAGCAGTAGTTGTGAGAGTTGTGGAGATTGAGTTAATTCTGGGATCGTTTGTTCTGTTAGACAGAGTCTCATAAGTGGGCCATTTGAGTCTAAGTGGTTTGGACATGACGGTGTGACATATACTCACCACGAGCATTGGGTGAATAAGCACTCACACTGGTACCATGGTAAAAATCCTGATGTTTTTTAGGTTGCTTCTAACCATGCTAAAATCCCCATCCTATGCCTAAATCAAGGCCTTTCGGTCAAAATATGACATTTCCTTGGTTGAATATGGTGACTAAAAGGCCTCACTCAAGAAGGTGAAAGTACCAATGCGAGTGCAGGTTCGCCCTCAGCCCACATGACTTGATGGCACTAGGAGGCACTAGGAAAAAAGGTGCTGAAGCAATGGTGTTAAAACTTAAGGCGAGAGTGTACCACCAACAGCTACTAGTGCACCATCCCATTGGAAGCCTGTTATGACTTGGTTATGGATGAACCTCACCTGTGTTGACCTTGGGTTTCACCTTGGTAACCGACTTTTGTAATGGATACGTCCTGCAAGAAGGAAGCAAGTAGGAGAATAGGTGACTACTAGGTGAGTAGAACTGCCTTTAGGTGAACAAGAACCTATTTGATACCCATGGTTAATAGCAACACTCTACATATAATTAATTAATTAGTTAATCAATTGCTTCTAAATATTATTATTGCTCATTCAAAGACAAAATGGGCGTCATGGAGTCCAAGTACGAAACCTCTATGTATATAGATGATGAAGGAAGGACAAGTTAGTATGTGTGCAGTTTTGTTGGAACTTGTTGTGGTGTAATCTCCTGTCGTATGGTTGCAGATGAGGAGAATTTGACTAGCTACAATTGTTATAGTGTGCCAAAGTATGCACGTCTGGGTTTAGGGTTTAAGGATCTTCTGATTTTGTCGGAGAATCGACATTTTGTTTCTTCAGTTAGGGATGGTTAGGCGTTGTAAGTCCTCTCTAAAGCTTGACTCATATCAAGGGATAATAGGGGTATTTTTGTTGCATTTTTTTAATCCTCTCCTCATTGGAGGGTTAAAATGACTAAAATTTAGGAGTAAACTAATCTGTGCACTCTTCACTCAAGGGGATAGATGAAACTAGAAGATTGGGATTAGTTTAATCCTACATTGAGTGATTCAGACCTAGGATGAAAATTTTAGATCATACATGAAACAAAAGTCTAAAACCAGGTCTTTAATTACCTGCTTTAGAGCCAGTAATTAAACGAAATGTTAGTTATCGGACCTCCTCAAAACCTGAACTATCAGAGATTTGAGTTTGTTTGTGCCCCAGACTCTCCAGATCTCTCTTCGTGGACGTATTAGTTTTGTTTTTTATCAGCCCACTTGGGTGCTTCCTAGATGTCATACATGTTTTCCTGCGCACCGACTATGTTCATGATCTGATCTGCCTTGGAGCATGTCCAGCAGCAGTGCTGGTATGCAACCCTGCAGAAAGATATCTCACATCTAAGTTCAGTTACTTTCATTTTTCCAACCCCACGCACAAAACTAAAACTGGGACTGCAAATAGATGGGAGACTGCTAATAGCAGATCACCTGGACCAATCATCATGATTAGCCAATGAGAGAAATAAAAAAGGACCAGCAGTTATACTCTTCTCTGGCAAGTGTTCTGGCAACTGTAAGGCTTTACTGTGCCTTTCACCAGCCTCAGCAAACTGTGCAAAAGTGGTGGGGCAAAACCATTTTGCTAAGCCAAACTGGCATTGTTGACTTTGATTCATCCAATTTTAATTTGGAGGGTCAGATACAGAGCACCAGTGGAGTTGCTCAAACAAAAGACTTTTAAAGGTATGTATTTAGAGTTTAGATGAGTAGGTATTGGGGGGCGGCTCTCTGATTTCGTTATAACTTCAGGTTCTGTGAATGAATTTCTCAAATCAAAGAATCCCTTGTTTTTGTAAAAAGCTTAATGCAAAATAACCACCAGTTCTGGGATTTTGAATGCTTTTTCAAGGAATAGGTGGGGTTTGTTGAAAGAATTGACAAAGATGGAAGGCTTGAGAGTGGTTGGTTATTTGACGGGTTCTTTGACTTTTCGAGAATGAAGGTTTCAAGTCAAAAGTAGTTCTTCGATTTTGCGACAACTGCCAATCAAGGGTTGATATCACCCAACCCTTACTCACCAGTTCTTCCTTGGAAAAAGAGACAAACCACTCCACTCCACTCCACACTGGTTTAGAGTCTCGTGTGCAAGGAAATTTTTCTTTCACCCATTGATTTCCAAACACAAAACTGTCCTACTGGTATGAAAGTCAGAGTACAATGCATTTCCAGTGCATTCCTGAAATCTAGTTATGAAAGACTTTTCAAGCGTGGTGGCTCGTATAATAAAGTTATCCGTAAAGTCATCCTCTCTTCAGACTTAAAGCTGATCTTTCCGTAATGGTACTAGCCAGCTGAATTGTTTTTGCTGCCCAGGGCCCAGCTTTGACCCACCATTTCAGGCAGCTATACTTTAGGCTTTTCATTCATGGTCCATGGGGAAGAACTTATGCAATTTGAGTGAATTACATAGCATTGTTTTTCTGAGGAAATTTTTTTGTTTGTAGCCAAAGTGACCATCATTCATAGGAAGATGTTGAAAAAATGGTGATCTTCCTTACGAAGGTTTCGCCAAATATGGCTATAAGCCAGATAATCATCTTTCTAGATTTTGGTTAGACATTATTGAAAAATCAAATATAGAAATCTGATGATTTTAATTTCTTTTGTTCCTCACTTCTGGCAATTGAAAACCTCCAAAATCATTTCATTTTCAATTTCACTTTTTGACAAAAACTTCAACAGTAGAAAAGAGCAAGCTGCTACATAAGCCTCCACAAAATGCCTAACTAGTCTTCAGCAGCCTTGAGCCTCATCTCCTCAAGTAATTGTAAGTTTTCTTAGCTTTTTAGTTGAGAAGGGGAAGAAGATCCACCCTCATCTACCCCCCCAATCATTATAATTAGTCAATTAAAGCCAATCATAATTCTTTAATGATCCTCTTAAAGGACGTTATTACATGTCCAAACTCAACTTCACACTATTTAAAGCTTGAACTTCATGGAAATTATTTTCTTATAAACTCTTGTGCTAGCCAGTCATGACCCTGATTTCACCTAATCTTACCAGTGATTTTTATTGGGTGACTTTGTCCTTTTGTGAAAAATTGTTTTGGAAAAGGATCGTTTTCTCACACATTCCCCTTTTTTCGCCAAAATTAGAAAAGTATATAAATAAATTCGCCAAAACTGTCTACAACTTGAAAGGGTGCTTGAAAAACTTTTACTTCAAATTTGGCTAAATAGTTGTATGGATGAAAAGGAAGTTTGAGCTTTAGGGGGTAACTTCTAGTACACTAGGTACACATACATAGACATGGTAACTACATGTATATTTCCTTGCATGAGTTTTTTTTTTAATTTATATATATATTGGAACAAATGGACAAATCCATTACAAAGAGGAACCAGTACACACAGGTTTTTTTTTATATAAATTTTTAAAAATTCCCAAAGTGCCTAAGTAAGTGTTTTTTTTGTGTTATTAGGAATGGATGGAAGGATTATGAAGAGAGTTGACTCAGGTTTTTTCATACTAGGTAGATGTCTGCCACCCACTTGCTTGCTTGTGGAACATTGTGGTTGGTGGAGGAACCTAAAAACCCTCAGGCAGAGTGCAGACTCCACAACCAAAAACAACAAGTAGAAGAAAATTAAACCCAAAAAGAAAAAGCTGCTACAGCAGCAGGCAGCAACAGGCAGCAGCATTAGCACAGAAACAGTCAGTGAATTATGCACGTCTTTCTGACATAACTATGGACAAAATGTAACATGCTGCAGATACATAAATAAAAATGAAAGGCCACAAAACAATTTGTGCAAAAACTAAAGTACATCCTTGAGAAGCTATTAATGGGAACCAGAACAACAACAACAACAACAGTGAACATGATTCCTTTATGCAACATGCTCCATTTATTTGTATTCTTTCTTTGTTTTTAAAAATTCCATAAGAGATCAATTTTCACTCATGTCTCTTCCTTGGAATGACAATTTTTGGAACCTGACAACTTATCTGTTTTTGACTTGCACTACTTTGTTTCTTTTGCATCTAATTTCTTGCAACCCATCTCCAGAGTGGAATCACAATTTTCTAAGATTAAAAAGTCAGGCAAATTGTGTATGGTGTAACAGAAGTGGTTGTGAGTCAATTCAGGGTTTAGTTTCCTGTTTAAGTTTAAGGTTAGGTTTTGTGGGCTATTAATAATTTATTTATTTTTCAGTTTACATGCTTTTTACTCTATTAATTTTACCTTAAATGAAGGAATCGGTTTCACATGTCTAACTATTGTACCTATGACTGATGATAAATGAATCTTGCAAAAATCTTTATTTTTTTCAAAAAATGGTGTTGGGTACCCCCAGGCTTTTGAAGAGTTCAGGATTTCAATCGAAGGTGATAATAATGTTAACTCTCTAGTTTTATAGTTTATGAATGTAGTGTGGTAGCCTTATGTTTTGGACTGCTACCAATAATCAATCAATAAGTGTGCAAGGCTTAATTCTTTGAAAACTTTGTAGTGTGAGTTCTACTTCCTTTTCCCAGCTTTCCCTCTAAAGAATTAGTAAACTCTAAACATCAGTCATAGGTATGATATTATGATATCAAAGAGAAATATTTTGACAACTATCCAATGGTCAAGATTTTAAAATTTTAATTTTTTAAAGAACTGGCTTCAACTGAACTTTTGTAAAAGAGATATCCACAGAACACTGGTAGTATTCGATACATTGAACCCACAAACATTTTGCAAGCTAGCTTACATAAGTGTTAA
>Ga0209208_10005582_pt1 | contig 17513 bp, 8 predicted proteins | sample S1TSphfallax_3_FD_187694 | JGI IMG/M metagenome (GOLD analysis project Ga0209208, IMG submission 187694) | Host-associated microbial communities from peat moss isolated from Minnesota, USA - S1T2_Fd - Sphagnum fallax MG (SPAdes) (version 2) | ecosystem: Host-associated > Plants > Peat moss >... | reverse complement strand
TTTTTCACTTTTATATATATATTTATTTGGATGCAAGTTTGAAGTTTGGAGAAAGAAGACACACCTCATTCTTTTTCAAGTAGGGTTTTTCTTCAATATTTATAAGTTTTATTTTTTCTTATTTTTTTACTCTTTATTTGGTTTCTTCATTATTGGAAATTTTTTTCCTTTTAAAATTATTTCACTGTATTTCCCTTTCCTTATTTCATTTGTTTCCATTCCTTTTTTATAGTTTTTGCGTTTTTGCTTTTATTTTGGTTTATGTTTGTTTCATGTTTTTATTTTTTCTATTCTTATTTTTTCTATCTTCATTTTTTTCTATTTTTATGTATTTATTTATTTATTTTGTTTCTATTTTCTTTTTCAAAAAGATTCTAGTTTTTTTAATATGTTTTATAATGAAAATAATTTTAAAAAAAAATTGTATTTTTGTTTGATTAGATGCAGGTCCCCCGGTTTTCCCCAAGGATTTTTTTAATAGAAATGGCACCTCGCGCAGCCCCCCGCAGTGGTTGCCCTGGCCGCCCTGCCCTGCCTTGCCCTGCCCTACCTTATTTGTCACCAACTCCACAGGGAACAGGCAGTGACTGGAAGAATCTTCCAGGCACTGCCCACACAGATAGACACCACTGTTGCTTTAATCTATATATCAATGCTAGCCTTACTATATCATACCAAATTTTCAAAAACTTCTAGATTTTTTATTCATTTCCAAACATTTAGTTATTATCTTTCACCAAGTTTACACAAACTTTTATTGAGTTCTTACCTTTTTTTACAATACCAATTATTACATAAAAATGGTTTAATATGTAGGGTATATATATATATACAGTTGTCCAAATTGACATATTCAAAACATGTAATTTGTTTTCTATGGATTTTTTTGGTTGAAAGATAAATCCATGCCGAAATGTTTAAAAAATCATCATGCCAAGAAATGAACAAAAGTTCCCTAATTGTTGTTTTTTTCATCTTTTTCAAATGTTCTTTCATATTTCTTTCATTCTAGAACCATTATTGTTATAATATATATTGTACTTTCCATTATGGTTTGACATAAAATAATTCTCAAAAGGGAATGTTGAAAAAAAAACAAACTACTAAATACTTGGAGAATCAAACTCATGATTATCCAAACCATTGGTTTTTTATGTTTTCCTCTTTGTTTGTTTGTGCCATTTGAACCAACTTCTTCCAAGCCTAACTATGCCAATCTTTTCCCCTACCCACCTACATGGATATGGGAAGGTAAATTAACATGTGTTTTTCATGTGCATGTTAATCTATATTAAGATACATGTTTGTTTTGTTTGTTTGTGACTACATCTTAACCCTCTTGAATTGTGGGAACCCTTGTTGCTCTTTTGGTTTTCTACAATTTACAACCATATGGTAACATAATAATAAAAAGAATAGGTTTGAAAGAAAGGGAGGGGATTTTGTTCCAAACAAAGGGGTAGGGCATTACATTTGTATTTTGGAATAGATTTCACTACCAATTTGTTATTGGCCACCATCCACCATCCACCATCCACCATCCTAGTTTGGACAAATGAAAATTTATGTTTTAAATTTTTATTTCCCAAAGCTATAATTTCAATGATGAATAATCGAAACTAGTATATGGGGGATTTTCTAGAATCCTTTGTATGGTCATCCATGGACTAGTCCAATGACAATTTTAGAAATAACTACCTCATTTTCAAGCCTAACTACTTCATTGCTTTCTTAATAACTACTTCATTTTCCTATTAACTTGTTTGATAACTATCTCCCACCTTTCCTAATAATTACCTCCATCTTATAACTATTTCACTTTTTTTCCTTATCCACCAACATGGATATGAAAAAACAAATTAACTTGTGTTTTTTCATTTCCATGAAATGTATATTAATTTAACTTAAATTCGACATTGGCATAAATAATGATGAATTATTGAAAACCATATGACAAATAAAAAATACATAAAATAGTTGATTGTCACTAGTAGTTTGAAACAATGTGGAGCTTAAATTTTTAGAATAATAGGTGATTTGTTCATGATTTTTTTCATTGAGTTAAAGTGTTGGAACTTTTTGTGTATTGATTATCTTTTTAAAATGATATTGTTCATTTTCTCTTGGAAATAACCAATGTGAATAAGTTAGCCCAAGTACCAATAGCAAAGATTTATGTAACTTGTTGCATATTATGGTGTGGATGTGGTTGTGAACATTCTTAATGACAATAGTGTACACCCTTTCTCAATTTGCTTAATAATCTTTCAAGAAATTTTTAGATTCTATATGATGGAATCCATTTTTTGAAAATTCCATCATGCAGATTTTGTGGACATGTTGAGATTGAATTTGATAAGGCTATTGCTTGCAAATTATGTGTTTGTGTATGCTTGATTAACTTATGTGTTGTTGGTTCAAAATTTGAAAAAAATAAAAGAAAGAAACAACAAAAAAATAGTAGTTTTGATTTTGGAGTTTGTATCTTTGGTGGAAATTGTGTCAGATATTATTTCACAAAAAAATTATTGATGATTGAATAATATGGACTTTCCATTTATGATCAAATTATTTTAGGATGTTTAACTATGTCTATAATCAAAGATTTTATGATCCATATTATTATGAGTTTGATTCATTTAACCAAAGGGGTTATGAAAAGACACTTTAATTCAAGATGTATCACAATTTTTTTTAAAAAAATCTACTTAATTTAAAATGTTGATGTTGTTTTATTTAGAATTGTCTAAGTTCCATAGCTCAAGTGATATTAAGAAGTACCAAGTATTGATAATTCCCATGAATCATGGACAATGTGTGGGGGTTTGAACTTTGAATTGTTCCCCCCAAAAAATCAACAATTTTGTACATATTATTGTTTTGATGTTTAGAAAAATTTATACACATTATGGGGTTCACAAGTTCCAAATTGTTGGGCTTATTTGGTGACAAAGAATACACTTGAAATCACCATAAATGGTGCCTCACTTATCCTTGCATGCAAACTCCATTCCTTAGTAGAAGTACATACTTTGAACCATTATCAACATCCACTATTTCTCACCATTTGATTGTCATGATCACAAATTGGTCATTACGATCATGTTCAAAATTTAACCTTGTGGTGAATTTATTCTTCTTGACTTCAATTGAAGTGACAACTAACACCTTCTAAGAAGTCCAAGTTCGTTCAATTGGGATCTTTTGTGTGAACTTCATTATAGAATTTGATGTTGGTTCTATGAGTCTATTTTGTCATTTGAACCTTAACTTTATGGAACCATAGCATGTCTTTTGTGTTCCTCTTCACATTGTGGGTAAAATTGTAATATGTTCTTTTGTTGCAAATGACACATATGCATATGGTTAATCGATTTGAAAATGATGAACATGAATCAACAAGACTTTTTGATTTCTCAATACTTATAATGGCATTTTCTTGCATAAATTTCATGTCACTAATAATCTATCTATGAAGGAAGGTGGTTTGTTTTGTTTTGTAGTTATGAGATCCATTGAATTGGGATGCTTCAGATCGTGTTCTTTGTGTCATTGGAAAGCTCTTATGAGGAGGGGTGCATGGGCTTGGTTCCATGACGATTGAAGTTTTTGAATATTGAATGATTTCTTCATTGAAAATTAAATTAAATCATAGCTGAAAATTTCAGAGGAATTGGAATGTGCCTTTGATGTTAGTGGAAAGATCTTGATGAGCAGGATTTAATGGAATTAATTTGGTAAGATTTGGATTCAGAATGTGGGAGATATTGATTTTAAGTCATTTCTGCTGCTGAAAATTTAAATAAATTCCAAAAAACAAGGTTTTGGAAGGAAAAAAATCAGTTGAGGATGTGGATGGGTTCACACTTGGGCCAATGGCACAGGCCACACTAGTGTTGAGTTAATGGAGCTATGAACTACCTCTATGAGCGAGTTGTACTTGTAGAGAAGAGAAGCTATGATGAACAATGTACAAACATGTGAAGATGTGTAAAATGATGATGGAGGTTGACACAAGGGGTGAGTGGAGGAGGGGAAATGGGGGAGGAAGAGAGTGGTGACAAGGCCACACAGTCCGTTGACATTGCGAAAAGTGTGGCCAAACATCAAGAGATTGCCATATGTTAACAACAATTTGAAAGACCATTTTCAGGATGACATTCCATTTGTGCTGGAAAAGTTGTATTTTAACAACATCGGGAATCAACTTGTGACGAGAAAAATTAATCTGTGCCCTAAACCCTAAAACCACTTCCTACACCATGTCAGATGCCAGGTCACAATTTTCATGCTATGTATACACCATGTGTGAATACGGTTGGTTTTAACACTGACTTTGTCTCTAGCCAAGGTGTGGCCAGACCATTCATTATAATTTGTGCAAATTTGATTTACATGAAAGTCCACGTACAACACCTAATTACTCTATCTCCACTTATATCCTTTGCTCAAGTAAAAGGGGAAACCAGCTCATTTAACTTACAAGTGGGGAGGAAAAAGGCCAAAAGAATTAAGGAATAAGACAGACAGGAAATTCTTTTCAAGTGCACAACAAATACTCTAAAATAGTAGCAGGCCAGTGACAGCAGGCAATTATGCACAACAAGTGGAAAGAAGAACTGCTCTCACAAAGCAATTTTTACTTACACAAGTGCAGGAGGTACAAACTTTTTAGGGTTTAAGGTTTTTAAAAAAACACAATTCTAAATGCGTTGAAAGCAACACATGGCTGGGGGTTTTATTATATCCTTTTGAAGAGCCTCTAGCCTAACACATAGTTTAGGCTTATTTCAGGGGGTACAGGGTAGTTCTTTCCTTATCAAATTTGTAATGTGTCTAAAGTGTGATCGTCCATAAGAAAATGTAGCCAAATTTGGCTATAAACAAGGTATTGCAAGTATTTAAAGAAATGGCTATCTATTGGAACCAAATACAAAAAATCTGGAGATTTTTGTTATTAAAAAAAATTGGCAACTGAAAACTCCAAAAATCGTTTCATTTTCTCATAAATGTTTTTGCTCTCTGCAAAAATTTTGCCAGGGAAAAAAAAGGCCTGGTAGAGGGAAGGGGAGAAATGTTTTAGCTTCAGCTGTTTCACACTTGTTTAGCATCATTCCAGAAATAACCATGCAAAAGAATCAACAAAAAACCCAATAACACAAAATAAAATAAAAATAAAATAAAATATATTTTTTTAAAAAGAAAGAAAACTGATCATAGGGGGCTCAAAATGCAGAGTAAACTATATTATTTTATTAGTTCAGATTGGATCCCAAGATAAAGCTGAGAAAATCAAACTAACTCATTACTTCTTACGTGACCTCTTTATCTGATGAAATATTTTCATTATGCATACATAATAATAATAATAATAATAATAATAATTCATTAATGAATGAATAGCAGCAGTGATGCGTCCATCCCCCTGCCTGCTATGATTTAACATCAGTGGCACAGCTCACCCACATGTCCTGTGGGAATCCAAGTACATCTACAGCTATACATTTGTATAAAACTACCTTGCGACATTGATGTAAATCATCCATCACCTCTTCAAGTTTCTTTAATTTATTCATGTCTGTACTTAGTACGTCTGTACCAGGTTCCCCGCCCTGGAAATTTGTGGTGTAGCCAAACTGGTGATTATCCATCCACAAGAAGATTTAACCAATTTTGGCTATGGACCATATATGAAAGTTTTTAAAAACATTAAAAAGTTCTTTTATATTTTGGCTACCTTGCTAGAACCTGTTCTAGCAATAAGGCGATTTTAAATATATATATTCGAAATGTGGCGAATATTAGGGTTTTTTTCACAGAAATCCTTTTTATGTGTCTAAATCATATTTTTCAGGTTTAAAAAACGAGAAAATTGGCCAATAAAAAGGAACACTAATCTGTGCCTAGTTTCCTCAGTTTTTGTTTCCCCCTTTTTTTTCTTTTCCCTGATTTTGTATTCCACAAAAGTGACTTATTTTTGCCCCCCCCCAAAAACCATATTTACTATGCAAAAACACATACTATTTCCCCAAAAAAATCCCCAGCTGATTGCAAATTAAAAAAAAATTAGCCACCAAAAAAGAACCACCCATTTTGGCCTAGTGAAATGTGACTTAGTCACAGAGTGGATGCTAACTTGAACTACTAGCACAGACACAAGTGGTACTAGCAACTAGCAAAAGCAGAAGAGAAAGGGAGGTGAAAGAAGACATAACATGATCAACGTCAACCAACACCAGTTGATGATAATGGGTGATTCAGGACGGGGGGTTTACAGAGAGCTTCAGACAAGCCCCCAACCGTGTACTTGTTCATAATTTACCATCATCCCCCTCAAGCACAGAGAACACCTTCATTGGTCTGTGATATCATTATATGTTATTATTATTATTATTATTATTATTATTCTTATCATTATTAACATATAATAATGTATATACTTATATATCATTATTGGTATATTGTTAGTATAGTATAATAATATATACTATTATTAGCTGCAGATAATAATGGATGAGAGCTCCAGTGATTTGTGGGTACGACTAATGTGGATGAAATCATGGCTGTCGGATATCCAGTATATGTCGGATATCTAGGGATGTAAATGGGCCACGAGGTTGAAGGGGGGAAATAATGAGCACGTCTATAAAATGAAGGGAAGGGAAAGAAAAGCCGCCTAATCTGCGACACAGAATATTTGCCTTATTATTCACACTTATTTGTCATTTACTTTTCCTTTATCGAGAATCAAAGGTGCTCGGCTTGCAATGAAGGGATGGATGGAGAGCAAGGTCTTTTTATTTAAAAACTTTTAAATTTTAATTTTCGAATCAAAAATAGCAAAACTAGTCGAATTTCTAGAAAAACAAATTGTCCAGAAAGCTTTCCAAATTTTTTTTTTGGGAAAATGACAATTTTTTTCAGAAAACAAATCAGTGTACATAGAGCAAGGTTTTTATCTATATTTCTTTTATTTTGTAATATAAAAATTCAGGAGAAGTACTAATTTTTATAAAATTACACTAGAAAAACAAATTTATCCAGAGATTTCCCAAAATTTTAGTCGAAAAAAGAAAAAAAATCTCAAAAAAAAACCAATCACTGGTTGAGACTTGAGACTCAAGAGGCCCCAATTTGTTGGTCTTGAGGGGACTTTTGTGGGGGGATTAATCTGAAATATTCCACATTACAAAAAAGCACAGAAAGAAGTTCAGTATATGTACAAGAAAAAAAATAAAAAAAAATAAAATATTTTAGAGATAAAAATGAAATTGTATTAAAGTGGAAAAAGAAAGACCGTAGGGCAAAAAAGCGTACACCGTACAAAGAAATCAAAAGTAACAACAGCGTGGCTGATCTATTCAAGTGGTAGGTAGGTAGGTGAAGTCAAACGCGTGTCGGAGTCTATCTGGTGGCGTTTATTTACAAAAAGTTTTTACCGGCTCCTTCAACTGATTAACTATTTACTCCTGAACTTATTAACTATTTACTCCTGAGTCCTGTCTGTGTTCATTATACTAGTGAAACCGATGAGCTACGTAGGTAGGTAGGTTGGTAGATAGTTAGTAAGTACATACGTTATTAAAGTAGGTTATTAAATAACTAAAGTGTGCGAGCATGGTAATAACGCCTAAATCACCTGAGTGAAAAAAAGATTTACTGTACCATGCATGCGCCGGGCGCGTGTGTTTTGTTTTGTGATTTATGTGTCTGGTGATTAGGTGTAGGAGACTGTGAATCTTTTTTGTTCAATTTTGTGATTTAGCCAAATCCAAAAACATCCAGCCAAGTTTGGCTATATTATATATATATATATATCACATATAATTTTTTTTCTAAAAAAGGTTATCCTCTTATATTTCTTGCGTACCTAATGGAAATTATAATAAAATTATGGCAGTTTGAATCTTTTTTGCCTTGTAATCTGGAAATTTTGGGCTATTTTTTCTCCATTAAAAATATTTCACATAGGTCAAAATCATACTTTCACATCAAAATTTGGAGAAATTTCACCAATTGAAGAATCACTACTATGGCAAGGCCATAATCAAGTCTGGCCCCCACATTTTGTGAATGTCCCTCATTGATGGGCTTTACTTTACCCATTGTAAAACATGAGGTGAACATCATGAGCTTAAACAGATGCAAATCACAAGGTGTATGAGAATAGGGTTCTTACACCTACACCTTAAGAGTGAGACAAGTGGAGAGGGATCTTACACCTATCAGTAGGCATAAGAATACCTAGTCCTTTTTTTAGGAGGGATAATCAAGGTTAGAAGGTGCCCTCCAAATACAGTAGGAAGTTTCTTGGAGTGCTTTTACTCGAATGCAAAAGCACTGGCAGAAAATGTTTTCCATTTGTATCACAAGGAAAAAAAAAGAGCCCTGCTCCTTAGTCCCAAGACTAAGGAGAGCTTTTGAGGAAACAAAAGGAGGGTTTGTTCATGACGTCTTCAATTGGTGAAATTTGGCCAACAAAATTTAAAAATGAAGGTGATTTTGGAGGTTTTCAATTGCCAGAAGTGAGAAAATCATCAGATTTCTATACTTGGTTTTCAGTGTGCAGCCAAAAATATAGAAGGATGATTACAGGTTTGTATTTCATATCCAGATTTTGGCTAATCTTCCTATGGATAATTGTCACTTTTTCTGTATGTATGATCCCCACTTGGCTACAAACAAAAATTCCCACAAGAGCATTGCTGGGACTTGCAGAGTTTTTTTGTTAAAAAAAATTGTGATGTAGCTCAACTGGCAATCATCCATAATACAGTTTTGCCAAATTTGGCTATGAACAGGACATGAAAGTAAAAAAAACGTTTAAAATTTCTTCACGTTTGTGGCTACTTGCTACAACCCAATAGAGAAACCTGACGAGATTTCAAAAAAAAACTCTAGAAATCTGGCGACTAGAAAAACCAAAGAAACGCTTCAAAATTTTTAAAAAGCCATATTGAGTTCCTTCAGGCGAAATTGCTAAATTTATCCAGAAAAGAAGAAAAAGAAGAAGAGGCTGGCTGGGAATGGGGGAGGTATGGTGAGATATTGTGGCATATGATGATGATGATGATGATGATGATTCAGGGTGCATTGGGGGTAGTACTGCATTTTATTATTGGATTGCAAATCCAAGTGCACAGACAGAAGGAAGAGCGTTCATAATAATAATGAATGTTCTTTTGGTCTGGATTAATGATCACGGTTTCCTTCGCAGTGGCCAGGTTAAAAATTATGGGAAAGAAAGATAGATAGGGTTTAGGGTTTAGCCTAGATAGAGGCTAGAAGGAACGTACATAATGAAAGAAAGAAGAGGGGATAGATAGTGAGGTGGGTGGGGTAAGTAATAAGTAATACTACTAAATACCAAAATACGAGTAAATACACTACCTAGATCATCAGCACGATCATAGAGTGCAGGCTACGATGGTGATTGTGAATGTTAATGTTGTTGTTGTTGGGTGGAAATTTGAATGCCCAGTTTGGACTCTAAAGTAATGAGCACGGGTGTAATGTTCACGTTACATGGATGGATGGAGGTTGTATGGCTGGCTGGCTGACTAGCTGGAGTAGTAGTAGTAGTAGTAGGGATGGGAAGAAATTTGTGGGTAAAACTTTAATGGTGTGTATAGTAGGTAGGTATAATTATTAATCACCAGGCGCACCTCGTGAGTGCAGGATTTGATTGACAATCAAAATCAGACGTGACTGTCCGTGGGTGCTTTTGGGGGGGGCCTTTATTTAAACTTATTTTCCAAAAAATCTTTCTTATTAAAAAAAGAGAGGAAAATAACAAAAGAGCCTAGACCGCCGTGCAACCCATAATTCACTTCGGCTTTGCATTACCGGCGATGATCGATTGACACAAGGTCAAAATATTAATATATTTTTAAACTATTTAAATACATTATTTAAGAAATGATTAGTTACTAAAAATTGATAATCCATGATCGTATAGATTGTCCATGAAATCATTTTCATTTTTATTAATTTTTAAATATGAGATTTGATTTTCACGTACTCAAGCATTAATATTTTAACACCCATGATATCCTTCTTGATGTTTTTCATTACTTTAAAAACAATTTTTTGAAAACCTTTATGATATCCATCAATGTTTTTCCTATGAATATATACAAAATGTAAAATATTTTCAACCCTAGTGCTCACAGTGTCCCTTATTTATTTCTTGGTGTTTTCCAACATTATATCCAACACCTATAATCCTCAACGTTTTAGTGGCTTCTATTTTTCAAAAAAAATTTAAATCGTGTTCAATTTTGGTCTTTTCAATGTGTTTTTTTGACACCCTTATTACTATTTGTTATCATTTTGTTTTCCTCCATTTGTCCTCATCCTTGGTGTCATTTGAGTATGTTTTTATTGTTAAAAAAATATAGGTCATTTTCAAACTAAAATATTGCATTCATTTGAGTTTAAGCAGGGATGTTAAAATTTAGAAATGTTTGCGTAGTTGACATCCCATCTTAGGACCTTTCATGAACTTGGTTTAGCAATAAGCACAATGGTTTAAAAGTCCAAGTTTTAAAAAATGATTGGTCACGTCTTCATTCATTTAGAAGAGATCAAAGTGAAAGGGGCATTACATTCAATGTGAAAAGAAAAAACAATTCAAAGGAAAAAAAAATAAAAATGTTCAGCCCCCAAGTCATTTATGAAGGTGATATTAAAAGATTGTCAAATGCCACCTCCCACTAAACATTAATAAATTTTTTGTTTACATTGAGTTTATGAAATCTAACTAATTTCATAAAAATAGCATTGATAAAAAATAATGTAAACTTGTTGGCAACTTTGATGAAATGTTTTGATGGATATCATTTTCAATGTTGATTTGAATATGTTTTTAATTTTGGTTAAAAAGTGTCCATTAAAACATTACCAAAAAATAAGTTCAAACATGTTCCTTTCATATGAAATAAAATGTTAGAAATTTAGAACATCAAAGACAATTTACAATCATGATGTATAGGTCAAAAACTTTAGTCATAATTTAAGATTCATCTTTCAAAACATAAATAATGTATTAATTAATAGTTAATTAAGCTTTAAATGAAGAGATAAAACAAAAATGCAGTTAATGTGAATCGTGCACTTTTAATTAACAATGCGCACAAAGGAATTTCAAAGTTTTCAAAACTTTGGTGTGATACATAATGATAAGAGGTTAAAAACTATGTGATTTATGATTAACATGCAATTGATTTAATCAAACTATTAAATCTTTGAATAATGTAGAAGTTGAAATCAAAAGCTAGATTTTGAACATGGGAGAATTATATATATATCAATGTAAATGTTTTAAAATACTTGCCCATTTCAATTTGCACCAAATTTGCAAATATTGATGAATTGCCCACAAACTAAATCACTTCTTTAAATTTCCTTTCCTTTTTTTGGCCATTTTCTTTGCTTTCATTTTTCCTTCTTGTAAAGCTACTAGGCTAACAAGTCATTCATCTTCCCACGCATTTAATTCAATTAAGAACACAAGTCAAAAGAAAATTATAACTGTCACAATATATTCATGGGATGTAAAAAACACACATGATTTATTAGATTCATAATATTTTCAAGATTATTTAAATGCTTTTGATTAATGTAGTACAAGGGCATATTCTACACATGTTTATAGAATAATTCATGAATTTTGAAATTTTCATGTCATGATTTTTTTTTAAAATTCCAAAAGATTATGTTTTTTATTTCATAGATGTTTTTTTTTCAATATTTTTTTGGTAAATACTGTAATTAGTTTCAAAGATGCCAATGTATTCCAATAATATAAATTGTAAATATAAAAATGACATCCATGTACAATAAATCAGATGATAAACAAGATGGAAGGTTTTTTTTCTAATAGGTCATATTTGCAAAAGGGACGAGGATCATCAAATGAATTTTACAAAACATACAAACTAATTTATCTTATTAGATCATGCTTGTTTATAGCAACAAATTTATCTTTTATCCTATTTTGCAATGTCAAATAGTTCTAAGAGTTTTTTTTATTTTTTTTATTTTTTTAAAAGATTCATATAATAGGAAATCATTTATTTTTATATTCTAAATTTATTTAAGATTTATCATTAGCAATGACATTTGTAATGATGGGATGCTTAAAACTAAATCAAATTATCAAAACAAATATCAAAATAAAATTTGAACCAAAATAAAAGAACCATAAGAAGAACATTGAGGAAAATAACACATCACTTGGTGTGCAATATATTAAGTGAGTGCAAATTACAATGAAGGAGAAAAAATATGTGCATGGCCAAACATAAAAATTTGAAAACTCATTACATGTTCATATGTTAATGACATGAAATGTTCAAATAACCTTTATAAAGATGAATTTTGGCCAAAGGATAATTATGATGTGATGCAACATGTAAGATCCAATAAATCCTTATTTACACCAAGATGAAAAACATTGAAAAAAGAAGGAAACAACAAATATCATTGTGGAACAAATTTTTTTTTTGAATGTTGAAGTCAAAGACATTAATTCATTCTTATGTGAAATTGAAATCCATTCAATGTATTTGATTCAATTTAGAAGTTTGAATTGAATATGATGAAATCTAAATTCAATTCCAATTCAACAATTTTGGATTATAATTCAATTAAATTGTTCTCATTCAATTAAAGATAAATGGTATGCAAATTGGTAAAAAATGTATTAAATATCTTCTTGTGAATATGTTGAAAAAAATTTAAATACACAAATTTGAAAAGACACTTTTCCATGCCTTTTTCATTTGGGAATGGCTAAACAAATTCCAATTTAGAATTGTCCAATGTACAAAAAATTGACGAACCTAAAGTTGTTCTACCTAAACCAACTCCAATCAATCATTGCCAATGAGATTTACTTTCATAGCAAAATTAGATAGAACTTAGAGGATTGTGAAACCCTTAATTCATTTTATTTTCATATAAAAAACAATGAGTAGTGTAATGAAAAACTATTGTAGGTGTAGAGTATTTGGAGTTAAATTTCTTCTTTTTTTTAAAATTGATTTCTTCACCAAATTTTTGTCCAATTTTTATTCTCATGTATAATTATTCCAATTTTGTATTGCACAAATTTTCTCCCTTCAAAAGTCATTTATGGAATTTAATCACAATTCTTGAATTTGCTTATAGTATGAACCTTTTAATTTAACCATTGTATAACAACCAAAACAAGTATGTCAAGCTTCTTCCAAAATATTCAACCCTACACATATCCTACAAATTATTATTATTATTATTTTATCCTACAAAATTTCAAAAAACTCTTTACATTAAATATCACATTATTTGACAAAAAAAATTCTATTATAAATTCTTACTACCACCATTAGATGTGGGGGGAAAAATTCCTTTATATTAGCCATCTCCATTTAGTGGTCTTTTTAATTTAAAAAATATTTCCACCAAAAAATTGGGATTTTTTCCTTTTGTAAATATAATTAATTATGTTATTTTTTGGGAAATGTTTAGCAAACTTTCAATGTCACAAAATTGGAAAAACACACACACACACACACACACGCGTGCGCGCACTTATATCTAATGTTAAATTAAATTTAGCCTTTAGTGTTTTTTTATTAGTAGTCCACAAATAATTTTTTAAATTTGTCCCTTCAACACAAATTAACTACAAACATATTTTACATAGGTAATTTATGAACAATATTGACTTTGGAAGACAAAATATGTGTGTTCATTTATTATTATTATTTATTATCTTCCTTTTATGGTGTTGATCATACATTCGTTAAATAAAAAAACATGTGCCAAATAAGAAATCCAATTATACATCAAAACATAAATTGTTCTTTGTTAATTACAAACACTCAAGCTAGATGTATTGGCAATTTGAAAATCCATGACACCTCCTTCCTTTTGCCACATCTTTCCCACAAAAAATGGGTTTCAAAATACAATTTTCATAATTCATCATTAGGATGATGTATGTTTTTAAAAATAAAAATATTAATTATAACCACATTGAGACCCCTTGACATAAAGATAATACATAATGTGGTTTCCATTTCAAGTGTACATTTATATGTTAAACTATGGTCCTCCATATCCTAAAACCCACAATTATGAACCTTCATTGTAAATTGTAATTCATTTAGAATCATCACCAAACTAACAACTACACTCAATAAAATAACTAATTTCAATGGATGTTTATTTGACTTAAGTTTGCACATTTCCTACAAATTTCACAATTTTTTCGAATACAACTAACTTGTTAACATATAGGTTTTGTGCACTTTCAACTATTAAAAATGCTCCAACCCAAATTATTCAATTCATAGCACTTTCTTAAAAGTCTTTGGAAGACATTGTAATCACATTTTCAATAGCAAGGTACCTTTATGATATGTCATTTACACAAGCCATAAATCTTTTGTTCACCTTTTATTCACATATGTGAACACTTTCTCAATTTGAAATAACACCTTTTGACAATTCTTTTTTTGACTTATCCACATCCATGATTAATGACTTTTCAATATGTGGTTTGTTCATAATTATGACCTCCATTAAATACTCTATTAGAGTTTTTAAAACCTTCTAACATTACTGAGTCCAAACACATGACACAATATTAAATACCACCTTAAATAAAGGTGCAAAAATAATAACATTGCTTTTGACTAATTTATCCTATCAATCCAAAAAACAATTCAAACAACCTATGAGGAATAGGAGATTTTAACAATTGGTTCCAATTTCTAAGGTTTCATGTTGCTCCCTAGTTTAACATAACATACTTTCAAGAAAGACAAAATTGCAAACTCCAAAGTAACATTTTGTAGGGTTGAACTTTAAGTTCACCTCATGTTTTTTCAATATTCTCTTTAGATGCTCCATACACGTGTTTCCCAATTCATGTTATGGATGTTTACATCATTTATGAAGACCTTCACAAAATCATCCAATTATTCTTTGAACACCACCTTCGTCATTTTAACAAGTATGCTTATGGCATTTTTCACACCAAAAAGACAACATATTTCAGTCAAATAATTCAATATTCTTAAGATCCATTATGTGTTTAGTGTTTACAAATGTCATTTTTATTTGCATAAAAATTCATTCCTTATCAAGGACACTAAATCAATTTTAATTTTTTTTTATTTCCACCCATTTTCAAATAGAAGCATAAGTTATGAATCTTAGTTATTTTTGTTTATTTAATTGATAGTAATCATTGTAGAATTGGCAACCCCCATCCTTTTGTTAAAATAATGATAATTTGCAAACACATCAATATTCTCATATTTCATTTCACAACTTTTGAGCTTGATTTGTAAACCATGAGTGTATTTTCACCTTCTTAGATATATTTCTCCAAGTTTTTCTTGTTTTCATGTACCCGTATTTTAAAACTTCATCCTTGGAAATTTCTTTCAACTTAACCAATGTTTAAAAGTTTAAATTAATTTTTCACTTGCTAATTTTGTTTGCCAATTTTCTTAACAAATTATTTTGGTGTGCAATTCTTCTTCCATTTTCATTACCAATTAACCTAGTTAGAACTATCAACACCTTCTTAATCCTTGGTAATTGAATCCCATCAAATTATCTTGTCATCTTTAATTCATTATAAACACGAGTTGTTTTATTGTTTAAGGTTTTCAGTTTCAAAGAATTCAACCTTTTTGAGGTCTATAGCAAATTAGACATATCCTAAGGTGATTATTTTTCATCTAAACAATCAATTTTCTCCTTTAAACTTTTATCTAGTTCTCTTTCTTATTGTTCCTTTGGTTCTTTTTCATATTCATTTAGTTTAAGAATCACATATTGTCACCTTAATGGTTTTTCCATTGCCACTTCCCTTGGTTCTCTTTTTTTTCTTTGCAAATTTTGTTTTCAACTTGTTCTCCATGCATCTAGTATCAATAGTTTGATGTATATTCCAAGCCCCTTCTAGATTTAAATCATTCCCCTTTCAACCTTGATTAAAATTTTAAACCTTAAGAACATATCATAAGTATCCATGTCCACATTAAAAAATAATAATCTTATGTTTCCCCTCTTCAACTTTCACATCCAATTCATTGATTGTTGTTATTGCCTCGGTCATTGTCCCATAAGTAGTTGTGTAAGATTCAAAACTTGTAACAAAATGCATTAGACCTAACTTTTCTATGTCATATTAATTAACATGATTGATATGGAAAAATTCTTATGTATACCCAGACTTTCATTTAGGTCATTTATAATTTCCACTTTAAGCAAAGTTTTACCATTTAAACCTAAGTTGCCCCCACATCACCCTTCACATAATATAGGGTGTGGTCATATATATTTGTGCTTTATTATTTTTTGTTATTCCTCCTAGTTATTTTCATTTGGATGCGACCAAGATACTTTATTTTATTAAATCATCATGATAGTTTCCATGGGGATTTGATCTTTCTTTTGATAAATTACATCAACATCTATTTGGGATGTCTCCTCGAGCTTCCTACTTTTCAATAAATTCTCAACATTCACCTTTTGAGCTCTTTCAATAGCTTCTATAATTCTTGTTTCAACACTACTTTCTCCTTTCCACACAACATTCATCACGACAATTTTCTTTGGCAAGCTTGCTTGCATGCAATGATGTATTTGCCCCCATTTTCTTTTGCATTGACCCAAAGCTATTTTTTCATCATGTACCAACACTTTAGTATAATTTGCAAGTGAAAGTGGAACTTTTATTTTTTTGGGCTTTTTCTAGCACCATTCCTTGGAATAACCTATGACACCACATAATCCATCCTTCAAATTCACATGCTTTTGTGTAACGATGTATTAAAGCTTCCATGTATTTTGATCAATTAAGTTTCCTAGGAATTATATATGAAGTCTCAAAATCTTAAAACAACCCAATTATTTCAATTTCAAGAGTGGGACTTCAAAAGTTTCAAAAATTTGTCACTTCAACAAAGGACCTATTGGGATGACTATAAATAATTATAAAGAAATTCATTTTAGTAATATTTTAAAAACGTCTAATTCATGATGAGTTTACAATAAACTTCAATGGTGCTTACATTTATATACTAGATTTTTGTTTCATTTATTTTGTATAGACTTAAGGGTTCCCATGAATTAGTATGTCTTTTGAGCATCTTGACACTCAATATTTGAACATATTGGTGAAGAGTTAAAGTGTGCATAAAGCTTCAAAATTTTCACTAGAAGTTCATATCAAAAAATCATTTTTGTGAGTTTCTAGTGGCACATCAGCTTTCACATTTGCCACATATTGATTAGGATTACTATTCTAATATTTGATATTTAGATGGATAATTGTTTAAATTACATGAACTAAATCAACAGTTTTGGCTTGATCCCTTGAGCTCAATGATTTCTTTTGTGACAAATTTTCACCATTTTGCACAAATTCCTTGTTAAAAAAAAAAAACAGAAAAAAACTATAAAGAATTAAGCAAATTGCTAAAAAAGGCCACTATTGCCTACAATAT
>Ga0209208_10005581_pt1 | contig 17514 bp, 7 predicted proteins | sample S1TSphfallax_3_FD_187694 | JGI IMG/M metagenome (GOLD analysis project Ga0209208, IMG submission 187694) | Host-associated microbial communities from peat moss isolated from Minnesota, USA - S1T2_Fd - Sphagnum fallax MG (SPAdes) (version 2) | ecosystem: Host-associated > Plants > Peat moss >... | reverse complement strand
ATCAAAAAATGTTAAAAAAACCAATGAAAAAAAATGTTTTTTTATCAAAGGACCAAAGTTCAAAAATTGGGTACTCCAAAAAATGAAAGGGTTGAAAAAACTTAGTTAACTATATAAAGTGGAAACCCTAAACCATGTCATTATCTATAATCTTGTGTTTAACTTGGTAAGTAGCTATTGCATTTGCAGCCTTTGTTGCATGACAACTAGTGTACAGATGGCGACATTACATCTCAACCTGAACTACATTTGTAACAAAATTTTCCTTTATTATCTTTTGAACCCTATAAACACCCAAAAACCACCAAATTAAACCCTAACACACCTTGGATGAAACAAAATTATAAAAAAAATAAAATAAAAATTATTATTGTTTCTTACCTTCCATGAATCAAGAATGATTCATGGAAATCCAATATATTTGTTAGTTATTTTATCTAACTTGCTTTATTGGACTTTCGATCTTAATTTTTGACATCCCATGCCATTTTCAATCGTTATGCATATACAAAACAAGTGGATCAAATCATTTCTCGTAACTCTTCATTTTTTTCCATCTATGATGTTGCATCTCCAGGCACACTTCCCATGCCCTAAGCATTAAGACCCAACACTTGCAACTATTGCTCTAAAGCTAATTTGACCAAAGTTGGTTTTGGGAATGGTGGACATTATTTTGCAATAGTAACTAGCTTATGCCATTTGTGCTATGCTTTGGTATGAGCACAACTAGCAACCTTTTGGTCATTCCACCTTTGCACGGCCATGACATTTCCCAAGATGCGAACATTCATTTTAGCATGGTCTTGATGTTGAAGACTTCTTTCAAAAGTTGAAGGGTTCTTAGGTTTGGCTTTTTCTGCCCTCAATCCATGCACCTCCTTCAAATGTTTGGTCAACAACCATTTGACACAATATGTGACAATGTAAGTGCCAACTTTACATTTCCATTTCGACCCAACCTTCGTCCATTCTTTGTCCTTCCAAACCAAATCAGGTGGACAAGGGGGTGTTGGTGGTTGAAAAGCCTGGTCACTTTCAAGTCTAGACCTAAACTAAAAAAATATAAAAAACTAATCATTATTTTGTAATAAAAAATTCCTAACCCTAAAACCTTACACATAAAAAGTTGAAAAACAAAATGCAAGTATTGTAATACATAAAATCACACAATCAGATACAACTCTTGTAAACTTTAATTATTTGCAAGTACTGCAATAAAAAAATTTAAGAAAGAAAATCTCGCACCTTCCATTAAATGATGGAAGGTGCGGATATAATTAAACTTAAAAAAACTTGTACATTTTTTTATATTTGCATTTAATTTAGTGTACATAAATTCTAAAACAATTTAACCCACCATTTTTTGATAAAAATTCTCAATTTATATTGAGAGTGATCTCACCATTTGAATTGCAAATTGTCATCATTGTCAACTTTAAGCCACATAGATTGTTTGATTCATCAATTTTCAATTTTGATGGAACAACATTTTGCTCTTTAGGTTTCAATTTTGATGGAACAACATCTTGTTCACCAATTGTCTGTTATGATGAAGCAACATTTTGTTTGTGAACTTCCAAATCATCACCACCTTTCAATCTTCTTCCTTTAGCCATTACAAGCTTCAACATTAAAAAAAAAACCATTTCATTGTTAATTGTCAATTCTAAAAAATTAGACCAAAAGGACCAAAGAAAAAAAAAAGAAAAAAAGAAGAAGGAAACCGCTTGTTGCCATTGCCTTTTTCACAACACCACCACCATAGAAGAAGGCGACGACATTGTTGCCATCACCTTCTTCGTAGCAAAACCACCAAAAAAGGTGATGACAATTGCCATCATTTTTTTTTACAACAAAGCCATCGAAGAAGGTGATGGAAGTTGTTGTCGTTTTTTTCTTTATCTCAAACACAAAGAAGAAGGCAACCCAACCTTTTTCTTTGTAACACCACCATAGAAGAAGGCGAGGACAAACATCTATTGTCATCGCCTTTTTCTTCTCTGTAACACCCCCCAAGAAGAAAGCAACAGTAATTGCCATTGCCTTTTTCTTCTTCTTTGTAATACCTTATAAGAAGAAGGCGACAACAATTGTTGTCACCTTCTTCTTCTTTGCAACACCTCGCAAGAAAAAGACAATGGTAGCTGTCGTTGTCTTCTTCTTCTCTGCAACACCCCATAAGAAGAAGGCGATGGCAGCTACAGTTGCCTTCTTCTTCTTTACAACAGTTGCCATAGAAGAAGAAGGTGACGACGATTGTCGTCGGCTTCTTCTTTTTCTTTGCAATAATAACCACAAAAGAAGAAGGCATGACGGTTGTCATCGCCTTCTTCTTCTTTGCAAGACCTGCCACAAAAGAAGGAGGTGACGATGATTGCCATCGCCTTCTTTGCACTGACAACTGCCATCACCTTCTTCTTCTTCTTTGCAACAACACCCATAAAAGAAAAAGGTGACAATAGCTATTGTCACCTTCTTCATCTTTGCAAGACTTGCGACAGAAAAAGAAGGCAGCAGTAGGTGCATTGCCATTGTCTTCTTCTTCATTGCAACATTATTAAAAAAGAAGGTCAAGTTGTCATCGCCTTTTTCTTCTTTTTAAACACAAAGAAAAGACGATGATAGCTTGTTGGCGTGGCCTCTTTCGTTGCAATAGTAGTGCAAAGAAAAAAATAAGAGTGGGAGGTAGGTAGGAGGGAGGGGAGGTAGGTAGGAAACAAAAACATGAAAGAAGAAAACAATGGCATCTTCTTCTTCTCAAGCAGGACAAAAAAAAAACACAAACCCTAAAAAAATGCAAAGAAGGGAGGGAGATTACCTTTCTTTTCTCGCTTCTATTTTTGGGATGAAGCGCTCCTATTTCATTCTCTTCTTCACGTTCCTGCAACATTGAGCTCTCCACGTTCCTGCAATGTGGAGCTTTGCATTGAGCTCTCCAAGTTCCTTCAATGTGGAGCTTTGCACCTTCCTCAAGCCTTGTGTCATGAAGCTCTGTGGGGCTAAAGTTCGAGAGTTCTATTGAACTCTCAAGATGGAGTGAGCTGGAAATGAGGTGAGGGAGGTAGGTAGGAGGGTAAGATTTTGGGCCAGAGAAGGGGGCTGAAAAATCCCTGGGCAGGGGAAGAGGATGGGTTTTTGGTTCATCTGCAAAACGGCTTGAATGGCCTCATACTCAACTGCATTGGTGGCTGCTGGTCCACTACAGCTGGCAGAAAGAAGCCCAAAGGATGAGGAATTCGTAAACTCCAGCAGACAGTCCGAAGCCCCAGAATGTGGTAATTGCAAAGGCTAGTGAATGGCAAATGGGTTTAGCGTTTGTAAGTACATAGTAGGACGACTTTTCGATAAGCATTGTGTTGATGATGTCTCGCACATGAAGATGAATCGAGGAATTTTGACACTCTCCCCACAACAAGATGAACCTGCATTTTAGGGTTAGGGTTTGGAGCCCAACTGGGTAAATTCCAAATTGCGTGTCCATTGCCGGTACACTTTTCTTGGGCGTACTTTCTCTCCCTCTCCCTCTCTCGGCGGTGTGAGCTGATGATGACCATGGTGATGATGGTTATTGCGTTCCAAGTTTCGGATATCTGGGAAGAAGAAGCTTTTGTCGTCAGCGGTGGGTGGGTGTTATCATTCTCCGCGTTTCCGTCATCTGTCTGCGGTGTCTCCGCCGTGAAGCTTTAGTACCAGTGGATGCTGGCATGCTCAAGAAGCTGTTCAAAGATCAGGTACGGTTCTGCGTCCGTTGTTGCTGCTCTTTTTCCTTTTGAAAAGTTTTGTGATAGAGGTATGGAGACTGTACTGGTCTCTGATTAGGAGGAGGAGTCCAGGAGTTTTTCTTCTGCTCTCTCTTTTGTTGCTCTGCTGCTGCTAGCGCTAGTAGTAACATTTCGAAAGTTGTGCGTAAGTTTGCTCCCTTGGGTGTTCTCATCTTTGGTTGGGTCTTGGCCCAATTAGGGTTGTGGAGTTCAGCATTAGCTTTCCAACAGGGATCTGGCCACGATGAGTCATTCGGGCAAGCCAGTGAGAAGGGATGCAGAGGAGGAAGCCCAGCATAGGACCAATTGTGAACTGTTGAACTTGGAAAGCTCAGTCGATCTCTTAGAATCCAGTTTAGAATTAAGGAATGATTCAGGTTCCAAAAGGAAAAATGGTGATGAGAATGACACCTCAGTGGAGGACCTGGAGTTTTTGAAAAGGAGGAATTGGAATCTTCATAAAAGGTTGGATGTGTCCAAACCTGGGAAAAAGCGGAAGCTCCTCGTGCTAGATGTCAATGGGTTCTTGGTGTCAACTTTTAGGAGTTCTGACAAGACTCGACCAGAAGGCATTGAGCACAAGAGAATTGCAAAAAAATTGGTCTACCGAAGACCCTTTTGCAGCTCTTTTCTGGAATTCTGCCTTGAGAATTTTCATGTGGGGGTTTGGTCGTCACTGAAGGAGAAGAATGTGATCAAGACTGTAGACTTCACATTTGGGGAGATGAAGGAGAAGCTGGAGTTCATCTGGCACCAGTCAATGTGCACTACGACACAGTTGATGCATCCAGAGGAGTGTCACCGACCTCTCTTTCTCAAGGAGCTCTCAAGGTTGTGGGCTGAATTCAGTCCTGGAGATTTTAACTCTTCCAACACTCTTCTGGTGGATGACTCCCCATACAAAGCACTTCGGAACCCACCTTACACAGCAATTTTTCCAAATACCTACACACATGACTCTGATGACAATTTCTTGGTTGGCCCTTTGCGGAGATTCCTGGAGGGCCTTCTAGACACAGACAATGTCCAGGACTTTGTCAAGGAGAATCCAATTGGTGTGCCTCCCCTCTCAGCTTCAAGCCCCGATTGGAAGCACTATTGCCAGATTCTTACTGTGGAAGCTCCACCTTTACATGCCAATAAGCTCACCATGTCTGAGACTTGTGGGGACTGTGGAATTGTTTCGTCTATTGCAATCTTCACAGACTCTGAAGCTGATACCACTTCAAATGGGAACAGATCATCTGTGCACCATGACAGTGCAAGTAAACATGTACCAAAGTCACACAACTCCTTGTTGGGATCTGGACCTGCAAGTGAAAAGCTGCTTGTACTTGACATAAATGGGCTCTTGGTGTCAACCTATGACTTCTCAGATGGGACTCAACCACAAGAAGTTGAGCATGCAGTAATTGGTAGGAAATGCATCTACAAAAGACCATCTTGTGATGACTTCCTGAAGTTCTGTTTCCAGAACTTCCATGTTGGGGTCTGGTCATCAGCAAATCAGAGGAACGTGCAGCAGGCTGTGAACTTTGTATTCAAGAATATGAAACCCATGCTTGAATTCATTTGGCACCAAGCAGATTGCTCAAACACGGGAATAGACCATCCGGAGATAGTGGGCAAGCCTGTATTCCTCAAGGAATTGTCAAAGTTGTGGAACAGATTTGGAGGTGGTAAATTCAATGCTTCCAACACACTTCTTATTGATGACACCCCATACAAAGCAATTCGGAATCCACCATTCACAGCTATTTTCCCTCATCCTTACACCCATGACTTCAATGATGATTTTTTACTTGGCCCTTTGAGGAAGTTTCTTGAGGGGATCCGAGATGCTAGTGATGTGCAGGAGTATGTGAAAAGGAATCCAATTGGTGCATCTCCAATTATGGAGTCAAGTGCTGGGTGGGTTCTGTATAAACACTTAATGCTAAAGGAGAAGAAGAAGAAGAAGAAAAAGAAGAAATCAAAATTGGAATCCACAAATCTTTTACTTTCTTCTTGATTCAGCTGCAATTGCACTTGTTTGATAATTTAAACCTGTGCCTATAATCTCAAAACCTTTTTCTCTTCATTTATGAATGCCATCTTGGTGGTGTTGATCTTATCTGTCATGGATTCAGTAACCCTAAATGTGAAACGTTAGTACTATGTTCAGCCTTCACTGGCTCTTCCACGGTTCTCTACTGAAGCTATCTGAATTTCCTTACCATCTTTAGCGATCGCAAAACTGATTCACATTTAAGGCCTGCTTTGCCTGTGATGTGAGGGATCCAATTTCCAGCTACTTGGGGTGATCATTTGACAATTGTTTCAAATTTGTTCACTTGGGGATGGCTTTGCTTTCAACCTTGCTTGCCTTCATGCTTTTACCAGCACAAAGCTCAGTGGTGGACGAGAGAGATTGGGAGACCACACATCGCCAATGATACCGATGAACAAATTCAGTTGCAATAGGTTTTTTAATGTCAATAACTGTTATTAAGGGTTTCAAATTTTTGGAAAAAAAATTCTCAATGGTTTTCAGTCCTGCTGGTTCTCAAAAAAACTACAACCCCCGCCTTTCAATGATGGTTCCCAAAAGTCAGTTTTCAAGATTAAAAAAATCTAGAATATTTTTAAACTTATTTTATTTAATGTGAAAATTTAATTAAATAATTAAAAAAGCCCCCTTTTGTAGAAGAGCCAGAAGTTTCTGCATGAAGCTCATGTTGATGGAGCTGTTGAAAAGGCTAGTGCCGCCCAAGCTAAAACCTAAACTTAACTAAACACTAAACACCCCGAAAATCCTGAAAATCAATGCCCACAAGTGAAAGGTTATCACAAAAAAATTAAACTGATACCCTTATGGTTTTCAAAAAATTGGTTCTCAGTTGAATGAGAATAGACAAGGTTCTCAAAAAGGTTATCACCTTATGTGAAAACATCTTATTCTCATTTTGAGAATCGAACTGAAAACCTTAAAGGTTCTCACTGAAAAAGGGAGAACTGCCCAACACTAGTCTATACCATCCAATACTGGTTAACCCTTAAGATTACCATTTGTTTCCTTGTAGCTCTAAGACTTGTGATGTTCAACCTATTGCTAAAATGATGCTTGGAAGGGAAGAGAGGCCATTTTTGAAGAGGTTGTTTACTCTTGAAGAATGGGGGACTGATTACGTGAGTTGAACAAAAGATTGAAGAGCACATGAACTATTGAAAAGGCCATCTATGTATGGACTTAAGCAATTGAAACACCAATGGTTGAGTTGATGTGAAATGTTTTTGGACTATACCTTTGTGGTTGGTCTTCTAGGTCAAGTCTACTTTTTTTTGTGTATGTGAAACAATATTTTTCCGGCAATAATGAATATTAGAACAAATTTTGACAAGATTAGGTGATGAGTAATGATGGAGAGGTGAGAAAAGAAGTTTAACAATGTGAGGGTGTAGTTGCATTAACACATATCGGTAGTAGTTGTAACAACTATTTAATTTTGTGTATTTCAAATTGTAGAAAAAAAAAGAATTACAAATGGACTTGTTTTGTATAAGATTATTTTTAATATATTGACGTACATATCTAATTTTTTTTGAATCAATCTAATGAATAAACATACACAAGAAAGATATTTTTAATGCTATGTAACCAATGTTTAAAAGCAATAATTAAGTAGTAAAAACACATAAAGAACAATTTGAGATTTTTTTAATGACATATTTTTGAAAAATTTCTAATATAAACCTTATCATATATATATATATTGAAGATTTTTAATTTTTGAAAAAATTGTGAAAAAACATAGGTCTAAGTAGGTGGGTGTGACTCCTATTAACGTGGTTGGACATTATGGTCATGGTCATTCATGAAAAATTGAGGTGTGTATGGTTGAAATACAGTAGCAAATTGTAATTTTTTTGTGATATTGTTAATATGAAGACTTGGATGTGTGAGGTATTTTGGATTTTTTCATCTCCTAATTTCGATGTGCACATGAAGCATTCTAGGAGGTCACAATTTGATGATATTTTATTTTGAACCTCTAATATGTTTGAAACAAAATACATTAATGGAACTTTGATCATGCCAATGACAATGCTAATTGGAATTGGTTTAGGCAAAACATGTATGGGGTCCATTAATGGTCATCACCATGACAATTCTAAACATCATCCATTTAGCAATTATATAAAAAAATCATAAATACTTAATTAACTCATTGCTTTCACCAATTTAACGTGATAATTATGAAAACATTCCATAAAATTCACCTAACTACTTACATGGATATGAAAAGGCAAATTAACATGTGCTTTCTCATAATTGAATTTTCATATATTGGTTGAATTCAACTAAACAAAATTATGAAAAAAATCAATTTGGTTTGAGTTCAATTCAATAGAAATTTCAATGAGAACACTAACCATGTTGAATCCAAAGGAAAAGAATATTGTGTTTGGTTCAATTCAATTTAATTTAGAAATTTGGATTGAATTGACTTGAATTCAATATGAATTGAATCAAATGTATTTGAATTCAATTCAAGTTGCATTATGCAAATTCATTCAATATTAAATCATTCAAATGGAACTTCATTTTTTACAAAATTAACTCATCTCTTGCATCAAATTGTCTTGTATAGCACCACATAACCCAAGTGAAAAAAATGTTGGATATAACTTGTTAGCCATTCATAACCAAGTTTGTGTGTATAGAAACAATGGTCATGGGTTGCATTGTATAAGAGTGGTGCGATAGTTCCCACCCAATTTTTTTGTGGTGACAACACATCATAATTCAACTTTGTAGATTTGTCAATTATGTCCTCAAAGGATCAAAATTGTTTCATTTATATTCACAAAGTTCCCCATGACATTTCAAAGTTCCTAGTGAAATCTCCAAATAATATTTCTATCAAAGAAGTAGGTGCAAAAAAAAGTGATTGTTGATAATTTTGAATAAAAAACTAAAAGGAATTTTGTGCACATTTGATGGATTTATACTTCAACAATGGTTGCATATATAAACCAATGAAAGGAAGGAAAATGGAAGCGAATGATACATATGTGAAGCTAATGACCAATGATGATTTTTCATTCTTTTTGGTTCCAATTGGACTCATTCGCTATAATGTTCCCATTAAAGAAAAAAATTGATGCAAAATTTGTTTCTTGAAAAGTGGTAATATGTATTTTCACTTTTAAATTTGTTGCTTTCATCAAAGTGGGATATTGCTTTTTAACCATCATAATGTATGCAACATTGGTGTTGGTTGATCTTCCCCAATTGTTTAACCAGTCACATTTATTTTTTGTTGAATAGTTTAATTATATATTTGAGCCATTTTGGCTATTGTAAGTAATTGGAGTTAACATGGAATTGTGAGAAATAAACCCACAATTAATTGCAAGGTTTATGAATGACATGAATCTAACCATGACATTTCAATGGTGAATATAAGATGCCATCCATCTCGTATCTTACACAAAACATTCAAACAATATCTAAAGTGGTTTCAAGTTTGTGCCCTTTTACAAATAGTTAAGAGTTTAATTTATTCATGTTAGATGCAATCGTCAACACTAAACAACCCAACTATAATATAAAAGTCACTAAATATAGATCAATAATAAAAAATAATTGCAAATGCCCAGGTATAGGTTAAATTTTAGGCCAAAAATAGGGTAAATCCCATGGTTGCATGGAAGGATATCATGACATGTAGGACTTTGAAGTTTTCTTAACCAAAAAGTAAATTTTTTTGTGCCCCTTTTTCTCAACCTAATTTTATTTTATTTTATTTTTGTTTAGGTGAAAGTTTCAACTTACCCACATGTTGGGGACACCACTAAAATGATGGGGTGAACATTCCAATACCTAGAAAGATGGGGAACAACAATGGGAATAGGGGAACAAGTAAGGAATCTAATATAGTAGTAAGAACATGTTGGAAAAATATAACATTTTTTCCTAATTTGTTCCATTGGCAAACCCATTGTTCACATTATTGCCTTTAGTGTTCTACTTGGAACCCTTAGCATTGTGCATTCAACATCCTTGTCATTCATCCTATTGCACCATTGTTTGTTTGTCATAGTTGCATTATTGAAAAAAATTATGTTAGCCCCCATTGTCCACCTCAACACCCCCAAGTTACCCTTCCATGTGTTTCATGTTGTCATTCAAGCAATGCCTTTATCATCTAGGTCATCATCTTTGTGATCCTTGTTGCTAGTCTATTGTCAAGATTTTTTAATAATAATGGTGTGTATATATGTATGTATATGTAAGTTCTTTGGCTAATGGCATCCACCCCAACAACTTGTGATATCTTGCTTGGTGCAATGACGTTTATTGAAAAATCTCACTAACCTAGTTTCAACATCTAAGTTGTGGCATCCTACTACATAACATAAATTCTTATTTTAATTACTATTAACAAAAAAATTAACGAAACTAATTATTAAAACAAGTTGAAAAGATCTAAATTTAGAGTTCCAATGTTATGTTACTTATAATTTTTTAAAGTGGTATTTGGTTATAATTCAATCTAACATTTCATACTTTGGTTGAATAAACACCAAAAGTGAATGTAATGTTAAACTAATGTAAGTGGAGGATAAATGTGGAATGGAAAATATTTTCAATATAATAATACCTTTTTATGTTTAGTTGGAATTATATATATTTTTAAGATGTGATTTTTTATAGCACTATGAAAAATTGTGTTTACCAAAACCACATTAGTTTGCAATTAGAGTTCAAAAAACAACTTCCATACAACTATTGTGCAACTATCCCTTTGGTATTACAACTACTATTCAACTATCCCCCTAGAAATACGGGGAATAAATAAATAAATTGTCATGTGAGAAAATCAATTAGTTGTATTATAGTTGCAAGTGAGTTGAGAATGAATTTTCTATACAGTAATTTGTACACACCATACATACATTCATAATCAACGATGTTTGATTTCTTGAGCAGTTGAACTATAAAATATGTGAAAGAATGTTTTTATAATTGCAAATTGATTTGCAATTGAAAAAAAACCTAATGATTTAACCCATATGTTTTGTCTTTGAATCCTATTTCACAAATTATATAAAGAAGGCGTCTTCTTTTATATTCTCACATTAAAACAAATTTGCCCATTTTGGGATGAGTTCAAAAAAGCTTAACTTGAAAAACAAAACATAAAATTAGAAAATTTATTTACATGACTATCCTTTAATCCACCTAGTCTTATATTTTCTTACCTATTTGCCTACCTATGTAAATAAGTAGGTCCTATTTGTCTACCTACTTATGTAGGTAGGTAGGAAAATAGGACCGTAATGTAGATATGTAGGTTCTAGGACCTACCAACCTAACCTATGGCCATGTACCGACCTACCTAGTTATTAAAATGAATATTATTAATTTTTTCAAAATTCAATTAATATGCCATGTGGCAATTTGTTAAATTACGCCATGTGTCATAATTTCTGGCCATCATTAAAAATCATAATCTAAAATTTAAATTAATACTTCAAAAATAAGATAATTTTAAAATCCAAAAATCTTCATAATATTAAGTGTCAAATTTTAATGGATAGATGAAAATTAGTAACGTCAACATGACATTATGGTTGTAGTTGTAATGGAGTTTCATAGTAGTTGAAAATGAATTGTTTTGATAAAAAATGAGTTGCATTGTGTTGCACAATATATATAGTGAGTTGCAACTTTTATAAATCATTTGACTTATTTAATAACATTCAGAGTGTAGAAATAGGGTGAGTTGCAAGTGGCCATTGTAACTAAAAAAAAAAGGTGCCAAGGCCAGTTGCAAAACACTTTTTTTTTTCATAGTGTAGACATTTCTTACTCAAAATGTTGAAAATCAAAGAAATTATATGCATGTTTCTCTTGAAATTTCAAGAACTTGAGACAATTGTGTAGTTTTATTTTAAAGTCTATCATTTTGTTTGTTTCAATTATTTGATGTTTAATAAGTAAATAATTTATCAATCTCTTACCTATTTATGTTTAATAGTAGTTCCAATGTGTAGGCCAATTCACTTAAGTTGTTGAAGAAAATGAAGACCTTGTCGTTTGCAACCAAAAGTTGTGACGAGGAGAAAAAATTGCAAAATATTTGTTAAATATTGAAAACATTCCATGAACATTAAATGTAATAATCAATCAATTTCAGTGTCAAATATTTTTATTTTGACATATTATCAAGCTGAAAATTTTATAAAAGGTAAAATCATGGTTAGGTCTAGCTTGTTTTTGACATTAAAAAAAATCCACATCTTATAACAGCAAAACTTCTTGCAATTATAACATATCAAAATATAGATCTTATAATTATCTCCTATGCTTTTGGTTGAAAATATTGGTATGCCATGATTTTAAAAATATCATTAGACATATGATTGGTTCAAAAAATTACATGAAAGCTTGGATATTTCAATATGACATGGACTATAAATGATAAAAAATGGTGAGAATCATGGCATTTAATTTTTTAAATTATAATTTTTTACATTAGCAAATTTTAATATATTTTATTCTTAAATTTTTCATTTGATTGTGCAATTATTTTTAATTTTAATTTTGATATTATTATGACATATTTTTTGAGTCCACATTTTTCATTTTATCTACATGATTAACATAGAGTCATCATTTGAAAACTCAATTATGAGTTCATTAGTTTATTAAAGTTCATCCATATTTAAAATATGATTTTCATTAAAATTTACTACAACATGAATAATTAAAAAATTGATATTATTAACATTAAATATGGTTTTAAATTTGAAGTTCATTTAGAATTCAAAAAATTATGATTGTGACAATCCAAATAGTCCTTTTAATTATGCTTTTGACTTTAAACTACCATTTTTGCTGTTGAACAAGTTGATTTCAAGAAATAAAATAATTATTTGGCACCTAAGTGTCAAACCAAGTAATGTATTATGTGGTAGATTGTACTTTTAGTCTTAAATTGAATATTATAAATTCAACTTTGGCATCTACCACATGTTCATGTTCAAGATCATACATGTTCAAGACCACTACTTGAAACGGGGTTGAACATGGTCAAATGAAAACATCATGGTTGAGTTTATCCTATGTCACATCTTGCAAACATTTCCCACACATCCAATCTTGTTTGATAGACACCTTGAAAGTTTGCTTGTCCCAATATTTTTATATTTTTATACCTTAAACCTTAAACCCTTTCACTTCACCAAATTTTTTTGTTTTAAAAATTTTCAATGGCCAAGATGTCTAGATTTTTATTGTGATCTTTAGCACCATTCAATATCCTCCATCAATTATTTTGATCTATGGCATGGTGTAACAAGGAGTTCATCGTGTAATGGTTTTGCCCAATGTTATATGACCATGATCAATATTTTATTCCAAAGACCAACTCCTTAGGATGGAAAATAAAGAATCTTTAGGAGTATTTTATTTTTCAAAATTGAATATTCAAAATTAATTAATTGTTTGGGAAGCATGTGCCAAATTTGCCAAGGTACTACAGTATATAGACTGTTTGGAATTTAAAGTTTTGAAAATTGAAATGTTTGAATTTCAATGTGTGAATATTGAAAGTTAAAAATTGGAATTTGAAATTTGTGTGTGAAATGTTTGGAATCTGAAATGTTGAGAATTAAAATGTTTGAATTGGGATGTGTGAATATTTTAAAGCTGAAAACTAAAATTTGAAAATTGAAATCTCTATGTGAACCATTTGGAATTTGAAAATTTGAAAGTTGAAATGTTTGAATTTGGATGTGTGAATACTAAAATTTGACAGTTGAAAATTGAAAATTGAAATCTCTTTGTGAAATGTTTAGAAGGAATTTGAAAATTTGAAAACAAAATGTCTGAATACTAAAAACTGAAAATTGAAATGTGTGAATACTAAAAATTGAAAACTAAAATGTCTGAATATTGAAAATTGAAATGTTTGAATACTGAAAACTAAGAATTGAAATGTCTAAATACTGAAAACTGAAAACAACAATATTTAAATACCGAAAATTAAAAATTGAAATGTCTGCATACTAAAAACAAAAAATTGAAATGTTTGAATCCTAAAAACTTGTAAAAACATAAGAACACTCAAGAAGTCCATCAAATTTAAGTAGGAAAAATTGTTAATTCTCAACCAACTATAGTACAATTATGTTTTGGCACTATCAATATAGAGGTGTTGGTATGAAGACTATACTTGTAGTAGGACAAATTTAACTCCACTTCAGGGGTTAAGAAGACAACATCGTAATTCACATAAAGTGTTGAAGGCAAGGTCCATATGCTAACACTCACCCAAAATAATTTAAGACTTCAGCCACTTGGTTTGCCAAGTCATCCACACTCAACACATTTTGATTCGATAGGGTTTCAGCAGCCCCAATATAACAACATTTCAAGAGAGTCACGGATTAGAAAATTCTAGTGGTATCTTGCACCCTGGATCCAAAATGTAATAGGTATACAAGATTGGACATTTGAATTTGACAGAAGATTGGCTTTGGTTGTAACTATCAATTTGTCCCACTCCAAATGCCTAATGCGGACTACTTATCATGTCAGGTGTTCACCTCATGACTTGGTGCATCAACATGGTAAATGCAAAAATTATGGTACAACACCAATGATGCTTCAAGGCATGAAAAAAACCCTTCAAAGCATGAGATATCTACAAACAACAAAACACAAAACCTAGGGTAAATATCAAAGTGCTAGAGCCCACAACTTTTATATTATTAATCAAGGGTGCACAATTCCAAAAAATCCATTTATCTTCCAAATGTTGTGAATGCCAGATTTTAAACAATTGATGTGTTTATTTATTTATTTAGCAATGTAACTTTTCATGCATCATGAATTTTCTGCCATGACAAAAAAAAGTTTATGGAAGATGCTATAATTTCATCAGATCTTTGTGTCCAATGGTTATTAGAACTCCAAATATTTGCATAACTTTGAAGGAGTAGAAAAAGCTTAGCTTCCAAGGATGGAAAAATTATGGAAAAGTAATAAGAGTAGATTAAGTTTTCATAGTTTAGTCCAACATTAGGGTAAGTGAGGAGGGTAGGTTTGTTTAAATCACCACACATAACCACTAAGATTGCCCCTAAAGTAGTATATACATAATACCTTTATTTGGAAGAGAACCAACAAAAAAAGTTAGTACAACTACATCATTAATTGGACATCTTTGTGCTAGAGTGTGAATATTTCTATCAAGTGTAATGTGATTTGAGTTTGCACACAATTGCAAAGGGGGGGGGGAGAGAAAGAGAACTTTAACCTTTGTTGTGCTTTGCTACTAAAAGTCCAAATGTTTATTCACTTACGTCAAATGGCAGCCAATTGGTTCCATCTTTAAACACTGTCCTTTTGTCATGCCAAAGTTAGCAATTTTGAGAGATCCATTTGTGGCCATTAGTAGATTTGAAGGTTTCAAGTCCCCGTGAAAAAGAGATGCCTTATGACAAGCCACAACCTTGACTAGAATTTGCAGCATCCAATTCTTGAACTTTGCTTCCCCTAGTGGTTTCTCACTTGATTCTTGTATCACTTGCGCCAGATTCGTCGGGAGATACTCCAACATAAGAACAAGGTTAGGACCTTTCATGAAATACTCAATCAGTTGCACAACATTCAGATGTGCTAATGCCATCAACACTTCCACATCACGATTGGAACATTACAGGTCTCACATTTCCTTCAAGGCCATAGTTAACCCACATGCCTTCTGTCGTCCCTTGTACATTTTCTCAAAGGTCCCTTCCTCGATTCTCGAGCACTTCATAACAATTGAAAAGCTCCGGGTTCCCTTTCTTGCCTTGCATGAAACTCCAATCTCCACCACTCCCCATGTTTGAATTTTTAGTGGCAAGGCATGGCAAGGGTTAGGGTTTTCTTTTTCGCACCCCCCCCTCCCTTGCAAGTGCGTGCAAACTAAATCTGCAAGAAGAAATGTCAATTTTGTCATAGTGAAACATGATGTGAACGTGAAAAGCTTTGATCACATCCATGTGAAAATTTTCATTTTGTGAACACTTGTCATCTCCACATTGGCCAATGAGTGACCCAAATTTTTATCCCCAAGTCCAAATCTTGCACAGATGTGTAGTCTCTTATGCATCTCTTCCCTATGGGTAGAGCCAACAAATATAAGTGTTCATTAATAGTTCTTTTTGGGGAATTTTTTTGTAACTTGGCAATTCTCTCAAAACAATTTTTTTGGACAAGTTTGTTTTTAAATGCAATTTCAACTAAATTTACTGTTTCTTTGACACAATTTGCCAAATTCTCAATCTTGGAAAATTGGAAAATAAAACCCTGAGCCAATAATTGTTTACAAATAGGTCTTTTGGGTCCAAGTTTGTTAACTTTGCTTTAGTGTTTCAAAAATATTGTCTAAACGATATTCTTTCTTTGGGTACCAATGTTCAAGAAATTAAAACAACTAGCAATCACATGAATTGGGAAACAAAATGAGAATCTGGTACTCCTAATCGGACACTTCAAAATTACACCAATGAATTTTCATTTACTTTAACTAAAGTGGGTTTGTGGAAGTAGTATGTGAGCACAAAAGACTTGTTGAAACCCGAAACATTTGTGTTTGGAGGTGAACATTGATTTGAATAGATTTCAACCATTTGCATTCAACTTTTCATGATTAATAAATGACAATAACACCCAACCTTTGAGTGCTTTATTGATTGATTTACATACAATGAGGGGTCACTCAAATGTGAGGAATGCAACACCTAAATGAACTTTTTGTCCACCTGGCAAAATATTTTTATTTTTGTGTGAATATGGGATGTTTACCTCTCAACAAATTAGTAATGATCACATGTATTAATGATCTATCTACTTAATAATTTGAAATTAATTATATATAATTTGTAATCGTATGGTTTATTTATGGGTCCTAATCAAATGTTCATGACGAAGTTTTGACCAAGTACCACTGGAAAATCAAAACTTTTACAAGTTGGAACCCAATGGCCACAAGAAGGCCACATGTCATGTGGTTTGAAAATGTATCATAACAAATACATAGATGGTTGCGTTGATTGAATCTAAGAATCCTCCACCCCAACTCAAGTTACCTTTTGAACTTTAAAGATGTTCTGGAATTCAAAAAATACACCAAATGTACTCAAAATACTTGTCCATTTTTGAGACACTCAAACAAACTAAGACACTTTCAGGCTTGAGTTGAATGATTATCCAACACTTTTCTATCCAACATGGAAACTGTCCTTAAAACAATAATTGCGTTTAGCCACATATTCAAACTGAAAAAAAAATGTAATCTAGGCTGGAAGGGCATTGATAGCACTTGAAAAACTCCCAAGGAATTTTTTATGTAATATGATATCATTGGCATTGATGATATTTTGAAAGCTTCCAAGGACTTTTCTGAAATGTTGAGTTGAGTTCATTGCCAAGTCAACAATGATTTGATGAATGATGATGCTAGCTCCATTACTCATATGGTAAAAATCTAGATATGTTGAATCTAAACAATTTTATTCCTTTTTAAAAATTGGGGATTGATTTTCATTAGACGGATTAAACTAACGAGACGTTATTCTAGCAATGGGTATATTCTTGTTATTACTGATTATGTCACTAAGTGGGTGGAGATGAGAGCTTTGAGCACCAATATAATTGCTGTTACTGCAAAGTTCTTATATGACTTTTCACACTTAGACTAAACCCAGC
>Ga0209208_10005580_pt1 | contig 17514 bp, 13 predicted proteins | sample S1TSphfallax_3_FD_187694 | JGI IMG/M metagenome (GOLD analysis project Ga0209208, IMG submission 187694) | Host-associated microbial communities from peat moss isolated from Minnesota, USA - S1T2_Fd - Sphagnum fallax MG (SPAdes) (version 2) | ecosystem: Host-associated > Plants > Peat moss >... | reverse complement strand
ATCCCATGCAAACAAAATCTCCCCTTGCACTAATGGAACCCAGATTCACCATCACTGATCAAATTGGATGGCAAAACAGCTCTTGAGTTCATAGGACCAGAGAGTCTTGTGCACGGTCACCCACTGTCCGGCTACACAACTAACATGCAACAAAATTAGATTACATATTGTTTGTAGCTATGTTGTGAGGTGGTTTTGTTGAAATGAAACGAGATTGACTTCAATCTTTGGTTTGAAACTTCCAAAGCTTGTTAAGATTTTCATTGATATTTTCAATAGCTCTTGGGTCAATTGTTCTTGAAACTTGAAGTCCTCAATGAGCTTTCCATGCACATGTAAGCTCTCTAATGTCCTAAGGTTCTTCTATCTTTGTTTTATGTTTTACATGCTTTTTGTGTTAAACTTCTATCTATAGACTAAAATGAGGGTTTCAAAAATGTAAATTCAATAATTTCCCAAGTTGGATATATAGCCCACTAAAAGGCCTCATTCAAGAAGATGAAAAAGGTACCCATTGTATGTATGTTAGCCCCCAAGATGGGTGAGTCTAGGGTTAGCATGGAAGATCATGCAAGCATCTAGGAACTTTTTTGCATGAGTCTTTCACTACCCTATTCTACTAGGCCAAAAAAGTAAGGCACATGAAATATCTAACTTCCTAAAGAAAGTGCAACATGGTTAACCCAAAGCTCAATACAATCAAATAAAGCCAAATTCAGATATGGTCCACTAACTATTTAAATCTTGAAACTAATAAAAAAATTAAAATAAAATATTAAATATGAAATAATATATATCTATCTATCTATCTATCTATAATTGGCATCTTTTTGGTTCATTGTGTTCCCAATGGTCATTTCCTACCATGGCCACCAACCTTAACATAAAGCATTCAAAGTAGAAATAAATTGCTGAAACCATAATGTAACGCACTTTAACTAAAATATTAGTGGATGAAGGAGGCTTGTATATGTGGTGTAATTTACAATTTACCTTTAGAATAAAAAAAATTATTTTGCTTGGAAGTTAGGCTCCAGCTAGTCCACATTTCTAGTGATATTTAATTGACTTAATAAGACTTGAACATGAATAAATTTTCATTTCCACATAATTTTACAATATCAAAACAAAATTCTATGATCATATACACTAGGATAGCTTGTGTAGTTGGCCCAAGTGTGAACTAGTTATCCAATGTTTTTTTCCTTCCAAAATGATTTAAAAAAATATAAATGTATTTCCAATGAAAAAAACTACTCAAAACTCAATATCTCTCACCCCTTAGGTCTAAAAATTTTCAGATCATCTCCATCAAATCCTAGTCACTAGGGATTGTCCAATAATACCAAGAGCCTGCCCAATTTTCCCCTATAACTTTTAGTTTTAATTTAAATAAATTTGCAGTGAAAAAAATTATTCAATATTGAATAACTTCTTCACCGGAGGTGAAAACATTTTAAAATGAATTTGTGCAGCCCTACTCATCAAGAGCATTCCAATAGTACCAAGAGTGTGACCAGAAAAACAAACAAACAAACAAACAAACAAACAACCTTCCCTCATTCATTCATGAATATATTTGCTTTAGAATTTCCATCCTTCGATTGAAGTGAATGAAGGTTGGATACTCCTTTACTTTATCTTTGGTTTGAATTTTATGAAGTTCAATTTCCTCGTACTGTCAACATGTGCAAATTCTTTTAATTTTTTTTTTTTCTGAAATGGATGAATTTGAAGAAATCAAACAATTCACAAAAGTGCGATAATTTAAGAAAGTGAGACAAATGGATGAATTCCACCAGGCATTGGACAAATGATAAAATTGAGATTTAGTAAAACAGTGGAATAGTGGATGAATCCGAGGATGACATTCGATAATCAAAGCAAGTGAGTCAAAATTCCAAGAAGTTGGACAATGGATGACATCAAGCAAACTGGACATGGATAAACTCAAGTTGAAATTCACTTCCTATTCAGTTCAAAAACCTTCAATAAAAAGGGGGAAAAAAGAGGCTTTTTCCCACTAGACAAACACATGCTCAGAGGAAATTCAGACATTCCAAGCACACACAACAACTTAGAACAGATCCAAGAACACAGTCTGCAAATCACAACACAAGTGACACAGTGACAAATCAAGACAAGAAGCTCTCTCTCTCTCTCTATGTACATTCACAGCTCCCAAGTTAGAAAAACAAACACCCATATCTTCTGCTGCATGCAGCAGCGAGTTGCTGCTCTACAGTCAGCATTTGCAAAACTCCCACACTCTCTGCACTAAAAATGATCATGTCCTGGACATTTTGATTGCTGCATGATCTCTGTGTCTGTGTCTGTGTCTCTCATATGTATATATACAGCTTTTTCTATGTATATAATCCAACTGATCAAGCTGCAATCCAGAAGCTCATGGTGTTTGCAGCTCTGATCTACCTGCAAAATTTCAAGCTCCTGTATTGTTTGCAGAGCTCTGATGTATTCTCTCTAGTCTGATGCTTCTACATTGAGGTCACCTGGAGCTGCTGGAGCTCCTCAGGACTTTGTACATGGGTGAATGAGCAAGTTTTGTTTTTTTTCCCTCCTCACCATCATCTATTTCACCCTGTTCAAAGTCCTACGGGCAAGAAGATTCTCATACCCATCTTTCATTAAATCATCAAACTTCTTTGTCTCACGGCATTCAGCACGGAGCACTGAGCCAATCATTAGCCTGTAGATACAGACACACACAACCACCAGCACAGCACAAGACCATATGACAATTCAGAACATTGTCACAATTTTGCACTGAAGTTAGTACAATGTGGGAAAGGATAGGTAGATTTTCTTGCAATAATTTGGACATGGCAACGCACCTAGTTTGAATGGCTGCTTCAGTGCCGGCAGCGAATGCCAACTCTTCAATGTCAAAAGGCAGACGACGGTCAAAGTTTTTCACAGCATGCATGTCAGTCTCCACTTGCTTGAGGTGTGATACATAGTGGCTTGTACAGCGGATCTTCTCATCCTGGATGATTGCACAGAAACCAACAAGCACAGACACAAATGACATTGTGCAGGCCAAAACTCAATACATTCAAGCTTTAAAAACAACTATGAATGAATGAAAATCTATCTATGAATTGCAAAATTTGCTTACTCCCTTCCTCCCTGCAACCACTGGGAGTATTCTAGAGCCCCTGGATTCCTTCTTGTACAGAGCTATGAGTTCACCCAATTCTGCTGTGCACCACTGTGATTTCAAACCCACAAACCCATCTACAAGGAAGGAAGACAGGAAAAAAACTATAGCCCTGAATGCAAAAAGAGATTTCAAATCCGCAGATGATACATTTCAAAAATCCACAGTTTGACTGGTGCTGCAACAAAGTTCTTACCAACTGGAAGGCACATTTGTTCAAGAATGGGATTGCTTGCACATCATTCATCTTGCATGCAAGTCCAATTTCTTCTGCCGCCTTCTTGGCTGCAGCCTGCCAGTGGGCAAAACCACAAGGTAGAAATCCAAGCAATGAGCGAAATCAGAACATAGATAGTTCTACAAATTGGCTGAATCTCAATGTCCTTAGATGTCTCAATAGAATTTCTCATGCTCACACAACTCATGAAGAATCCGCTGATCAACAACAACATAGTTTTCTGCAAAGAAATCTGCAATGTTATAGACTTAGAGCAAGATCTACATTCTGAGCCATGAGGAAGCACCACCCTCTGGGCCATGAAGAAGAACCCATGAATGATTGATTGAAAGTAAGATATTGGAGCTCCTTGAAAAACTCATTTTACCTTGAAGATGGCAAGAGATTTGATAAAGGCGATGAGAACCTCTGAGAAATCCTGGTTCTTCACCCAATCAGAAGGAGGTGCAGCAACAGGGCCAAACTTGACAACCGCACCACGCTTGGATAAGAAGTCAATCACCATCCATGCATCATTGATCTCACATTGTGCAAGAATCTGGTGACATCCAAACAATTCCGCTCAGAGAAGGAGTTCACAAACAAAGGGTCTGTCAGACAGTCCTTTCTGTGATTGTACATGAGATCTCATCCTCTTTTCAAAACCCTCAAGAATTTCTCCATGGCTGCAAATTTATATGGCCATAGCTTTGCCATGGCTACAGAAAGAGCTTTGGCAACTAGCATGGCAAACCTAAAAAGCTCTGCTGCTAGAAAAGAAAAGAAAAAGAACACAAAAAAACTGTGACAAGAAAATGTTGGGTGGTCGAGAAATTCCAGTACCTTGAAGTATAGGGCCACTCCTGGGAGTGCGACGTTCTCGCGAGAGAAGAAAGCAGAGCTGGAGGTGAAGACTGCTGCCGCCCAGTGATGAAAGCTGTGTAGCAGATAGAGAGTACACAAATGTTCAGACATCATGAGCATTGCATGATCTCTCTCTCTTTCTTTCGTGCATGCAGACATGAAGAATCTGAAGAATTATTCAAACTGTCGTCGATCGAAACTCGAGAAAGAATGAAGAATTGATTGTTACTTACGTGATGCAATTGTTCATCTTCTCGTCGATCTCTGCAGTTGCAGAGACAGGGCGTCCCAGAGGCTTTTCTGGATCGCCTGGTTTGATCTTGCAGAGGTAATCCACTTCCTTCTTCATCTCGTCAACACAGGGGCAAGTCGCCAGATGCTTCTCCAGATGCTGCGCCATTGCTGTTGCACAAGACGGTCTACAAAAAGCTTGACGTTCGAAAGCCGCTGACAGATCACAGAAAAAACAAAATCTTCTACCACCACTCTCGAAGCGCAACAATTCCTGCAGGCGGAGGAACTAGGGAGGTCGGAAATTCAAGTCTAAGGGAAGAGGAGAGAGACAACTTTGTGCAATCTGGAGCAGCAAACATCATAAGTACTCTGGCGCCCAGAATAGTATGAAACTGCACTCATGGGTCACTGATGCAAATCAGTAGCTCGAAAAGCAACAATCGGTATGGTGGTGATCACCCAGGACTCGATGAGATCATGTGGGAGCAGGGATTAATCATTTCTGCATGGAAAAGACTGCTTCTTGTCCAAGCTTCCACACCCACCAGATGTCCATCTTTTGGATGGGGTGCAGCTGCTTGATGACAAGCAGTCTTTCCATGCAGAAGAATCACAACTTCAGTTAGAAAGAAAGAGCTGGCCGAGTTGATCCTGCGCTTCATCTGATGATGCTGCAACACAACAGAGATCCTTCCAAGATCACTTCTTCATCTGATGCTGCAGCACAACAAGAATCTCCCTTCTGCATCTGTTGATGCAACACAAGATGATCCTTCCAAGATCCTTTTCCATCTGATGCTGCGTCACAACAAGATCCTTCTGCATCTGATCCTTGCTGCAACACAGACAAGATCCTTCCTCTTCTTCATCATCATCTGATGCTGCAACACAAAGAAGATCCTTTCTGCATTTGACTTGATCAGCTGCTAATTTTGAAGGCTGATCTTTGTCTGCCTGCATGTGGGATTGGTGTCCAATTTTGTGGTATTACAACCTCTCATCACTGCCAATCGGGGTGGGTTATCCGTTGCCAATTCTTTTTGCTGTGAATGCATATATTGTCTTGAGTTTTGTTGGGTGTTTGTACTTTTCCTTAGAGGATTACAAGTGAATGCTATCTTTCTCTAGTTGCAATATCCGGTACACCACAGCTTTTGAGAACAATAGGCTTTTAAGGGTTTGTTCCACAGACTGAGAGCATTGGCAGCTTGGGTCATCCCCCAACAATTCAGCAAAGTAAACATTGAATTAACAAATATGGTTTGCATGTGGGCACCATTGAGATTGCTGATTCCCACCTACAAATCCTCAACAAAACTTCCAACACCATAATGCCCCTAAATTTTCACCAGCAAGGGCAGTCATGTGAATTCATGCACACTTTCGGGTGCTGCAGGGCCAGTACATCCTGGAGCCTGCTGTACCTATACACATTGCCTTGAAGTTGCTCACTATATTCTGAGGAAACTGAATCCACAACCCCCTACATCTTATGAGTTCTCTCACCTGCAAAAACATTTTATGCTGTCTGACAAATTGTTCTAAACCCATATGCCGCATACAACATGATCTTTTTGTAAAAAGAAAAATCCTGTGAAATTAGTACAGAACACTCACATGGTTGCCCATACAAACAATTTTTTAATTCATGTGCTTCATTGTTTTTTCTACAAATTTTTAAAAACTTAAACATAAACTATAATGTTTTTTCACCCAAAAACCCCATACTTTCCCACCTTAAAATCTTTAATTGTGTTTTGAAAGTTTTGAAATATACATATCTTATTTTTGTAAAATCTTAGAAGATAGATTACATTTTGTAATTTCTTGTAAATATTAGTTTTTAATCTTTGACAAGAGCATATAATTGTTTAGCTTGTTTCGCTACTCATTAAGGCAATAAATTTTATCACAAACCAAATTAATAATGGAACAATGTTTTGAAAATGAAAATACATGTGATGTATTTATGAATGAAGTAAGAATATAAGATGAACTTTTGCCAAAACTTGAAAAAACAGAAAATTTTCAAATAGAAGGGAGTAGGAATCTACAAATGAATAAAAATAATTTAAAAAACTTACATGCACAAAAAGTATTCTGGAAAAAAATAGCAAAATTGCATTGTGTTGGGCATTTTACTGGGTTAATGATAAAAAAAAAAAATGTAACAACTTCTCCAATTATGCATTGTATTCTTTGTCATAAGAATCCAATATTGAATGTAAATCCAAAAACTCAAGTTAAGAAAGGATTAATCATATATAACACAACTAAGTGCACTTTGGGGCCTGCAAACGAGTGATGACATTTATGGGATTAAAAATAAAAAATGCTCACTTGAATGCAAAATCTTGTTGTAGCAACCAAGCATGGGTTCGGAGATACCTAACCTGTTTTGGGTCACAAATGGTTGTAGACTTATCCATTATATACCTTTTCTAATGTAAGTAAGGTAGAACCAATTAATCCTTCAAATGCCTAGGTTTTCCAAGTGCAAGAGAAGACACAATTCAGGCCACAATTGTATGGTCACCCAGTATTATTAGTTGTAATAACTAGTTGTGGGGGATGTATCTAAAGTTTTTTTATTTTTTATTTTTCCCTATGTGACGAAGGAACATCTGGAAAAACACTTAGCCTAAAAGAACCCTCACCTATATAGTAACAGCATGTCTTGAAATAGAGATGGCCTGTGTTTGCTGCAACACCAACGACACTCTCTACCTGTAAAATGAATGTAAAATAAAAAAAGAACAGCCTCCAAAGCCCTTCACATTCCATGCCATGTTGGCACATCCATGAAGAGGCCTCATGCAAGAAGGTCAAGATACGGATGTGGGTGCTAGTTCATCCTAGCTTCTTCTTTCATACACCTAAAAGTTTACAATTGAGACTTGAGAGAATCATAGTTGGCATCTTGCAGCACCAGATCAACACCCCCAGCCCCCCCCCCCACACTAAGGAAATTACAAAGTCACACACATAAAAACACACAAAGTCATTGCAAGTATTTGTCAACTGACCTCTTCACACAATGCTTGGTACCACGGACAATAATCAAACTAACAGTATTAGCGTCATGAAAAACCTCTTGGGTTACCTACAGGTCAAACCTTGGGGAGGGTTGGGCACAGCCTTTTTTATGCTTGATACACATAGCCAAAAAGCTATATTACAAAATTCTAAGTGCTAAATTCAAATTGTTTTTGGAGATTTTCAAGAGGCAGAATTTCAACCAAAATGTAAGAAAAATAACCAAATTTCTATACATTGTTCAATGACATAACCAAGAATATAGAAAGGTTTCTTAAAATTTTTACTTTCATATTTAGCATTGATCCTTTGGGCTTTGACCTATTATGATTCAAAGTAATGTACAACCCATTATATTCCTGCCCAAAGCCATGTGTTTGACTCTCACTAAAGCCAATCTATGAGCAGAAGCAAGTGTTTGATGTGTGGAAATTCATACAGCATGAAGAAGGTCATGTGGGAATGTTGATACCACAATTCCAAATACTAAATTGTAAGAATGATATGGTCCAAAAAGCGTATTATGAGGGCCCATCATGTGTGTTATATTAATTAATAATATTATAGGTATTATGTGGGACTTGCTTGCATACTTTTGACAAAATGTGGTGGCCCAATTGGCACCACCACTAATAATAATTTCCATGAATTCAGTCCACTAGGGCTCTTAGTTGTAAGTTTAGAAATTAAGGATGTTTTCAAATAGCTTAATGTATATTTTTTTTAAAAGAAAAAAATCTGCTTGACTTCTACTCTTTCAAGTGGATGTTATCCAACGGTGATGTAAAGGTAAACTTTTGGATGATGTCATGGAGGTTTCTTCCAGCCATTTCTGTAGTCTCGACACCAACCAGACAATCTTACAATGGGGATGCCTTAGCTATGAGCTTAAAGTTTTTATCAAGAGGCCCAAATGGTTGAAATTGTGAAAACCTCAAATTTTTCTAAAATGGGTGTGGCCACATGTGTAGTAGCCAAACAACATGCTTATGGATGTGGACAAAGCCCTTTTACAATTTATAAGGTGCCTCTTGAAGTTAATTTGATCTAGTTCTGGATGGTAGATAATAATACCCAAGCTGAATGAATGAGGTATGGTGGTGGATGTGGAAACACAATACAAGATGTACATTCCATTGTGGACCTCTTTTTGGTTTTTGCAAGAGTTGTTGGGTCGGGGTTTAGGGTTTTGTTTTTCAAATTGAAGACCCTTTGGTTATGGTGTCACCCTAAAAAGAGAGAGACAGTGGGTCCGATGAGAGTGGGATGTCAACCGGCCATGGAGAGCAACACAGACCCAGACGGACCTGCAGAGTTCTGACCTTCACTGCTGCAGCTGCTCACCTTCACTCTAATCAGTCCACCAAACACCAGGTTCCTCGGATGACTGATCTTTCTACAGAAACCATCCTTCTCAAGACATAATTAACAAAACAAACACAGAGTGTGGTTCCGTGAGCTTCAAGTCATATTAACCAGTCGCGGAGTACAATTTGTCTACTAAATAACGTGCATCCCTAAGATCCTGCAGACTAACACCACCAAAACCAAAACCTTTCTCGCATCCTACATGCTAATCTCAAATGGAGATTGCAGCAGCGGAAGAAGATCTAAACACCAGCTAGACCACTGCAAACCTGTCTCCTCCGATCCCCCGATCTTCCAAACTTTCTTTCTTTTTAAAGAATGCCTTTCCTTCTTTGCGATTCTCCCCGTTCTCCCCAAAGCTTCCCACTCAAGCTTACCATCCACTGTAACAAGATCCACGCCTCCCAAAATTAAAACACAGTCGCCTCCATTAAACCCCTCCTTTTCGGCGGGTTTAATTCCTTAAATCCTTAAACAAAAGATCAGAATCCAGAACCCAGTGGCCGAGATCAGGTAAGTGTTCGATCACCCCACAATCGGTCACAATGGGTCTAGGGAATATTTTCCTGCCTGTGCAACTATTACTTACCATAGTTACTCTCTCAAACCTTGTGCATTAAATGCTGAGTTTCAGCACTTCATTTTGAGATTTAATAAAATTTCCTTACGTTGCAGGTGCCACTGAAACAGGGGATAGGGGTGAAAGCATGCGCAAAGACAGTGTGACTTTACACAGGGTGACTTTACAAATAACTTTAATATGTTAAATACAACCATTTTACCACTATAACCATGGTATGCTACAGACCCCTATTTTCAGTGTGCTTATGATAGAACTGTGGGCCAATATCTCACAAACACAATATAACTCTTCAAAAGATCTTTCTTGTGCATTCTTTTTCTCTCTCTCTCCACTTGCACATGATGAACAATCCCTGCACAAGCGATATTTCTGTACTTATAAAATGACTACCAGAGTTACTTGAGTGTTTTTATAATGTTTTTTTCCTAAGTCGAAAGGGTTGTTCTCTATTGGGTCCTCTTGCGAATGGTGGAGAAATATGAGTGAGAAGAGGTCTGTTGGGTCCACTTTTAGTCCCACCAGGTCCACTTGTGAATGGAATCATTGCTGTAGAAATATGACTGAGAACATGACCTGGTGGAACCAGTTACCAGTTCACAGAACAGCTTCTCATCCTACCATAACGAGTAGGACTTTGCCAATGATGCAACCCATCATCCACTAGTGCACCATTTGGGAATCCCTTATGAATCCCTGGATGAACATAACTGAGTGACCAAGGTTCCTCCATCCCTTGGTAGGGTATCCCCTAAACCCTCCTCTTTCCACTTCACACTATGCACAGATGGTTGATGCACAGCTAAACACTCTGGTTAGCTATGATTTATGAATTTGATGAAAAAGTGTTTCATATTCACATGTCATCCATCCTACATGGTGTGCTGGTGGGTGCTACTTCACTCTGGCTGAGATTTCACATGGGAGTTCATTATTAAGGCGGCATTTGCACACACAAAATATCAACCTCTGGTGCATCCTGGACCCCAGGTCACTCCTAGTTCAGGTCTTAAATGAGATGTTGACTCTTGTGATTTTGAATGGATCTCAAAAGTCTGGTAATAGACATCCTGAGGGCTTGAGCCTCTCCATGGGGATGGGGATGTTCTTGTGCATCATAGAAGAGTCATCCAGTTACCGTAGTGGCATACCCTATTCGCGACCCGAGGTTGCGAATAATTATTTTCGGTCGTTTTTTCCTTTCGCAGTGGACAAATTCCGATTTTCAAGATTTACGCATAGCCCTTGGTTAAGGGTTTTGAAGGTTTTCGCAGGGTTTGCCTGTAGGATCCTGGCCGTTGGTTGACAAGGCATTCAAGACATCTTAATCGTTCAATTTCTGCTGCCAATTTTTTGTGTGATCTGTGCCACTGCCAGAGTCACTGGACCTTTGTTGGCACAAAGGAGTGTTCTGTTGATTCAATTTGTGGGAGCTTGGGACTGGGTACTAGGGTTGGTGGCCTTCTGGTCGTGTCACCGCCATGGCGTCAGGGAGCAAGGCTGCCACCATCACCTGCTTCTTTAACCCTCTTAGCAAGGAGGAAGTGCATGAAAAGATAAAAAAAGATACGGCAGCCTGGCAGGAGGAGGAGAGAAATAGAGTAGCTCGGAATGAAGCAGCTAAGGCAGCAAAAGAAAGTGCTAGATTGGCAGCAAAACGGCCGGTGGGGAGACCAAAGAGGGTTAGGGTTTACGCTGTCCTGGTGCCTCCAAACATGGGAGCCGAGAAGCAGGGCGATGCTGCTGGGGCAAGCAATGCAGGCCGATCTGCGAACAACAGTGAGCAGGTCAACCCACCGGCTAAAAAACAATGAAAAAGCTACACCAACTGGTTCGTTCAGGACTTGTGGCTTCATATTGAGGCGGCAGTGAGGCAGCACCCAAAGAGCTTATATGATGCTCTCTTCTCCTTGCAACACATTAGGAAGCCTGGTCGGATAGGCAACCCTTTTGACAAGCTAACAATGAACACCATGAAGGGCTGGTTTGAGAAGGATGTTCAGTCAGGCCATTTCAAGTTGTGCAAGAAGTACAAAGAGGGCGTTGCTACTCAGAAGGCAAGAGTGCAGAAGGGAAAGAGCGGGAGTCGGGGAATCTTTAAAGATCACCCTCATGCTTTTGACACGATCCTTTCAACATGGAAAGGCATGCGGGATGTAGGCTAGCCAATGGATGCTAATGTTGCTCAAACGATGATTCTGGGGATTGTGCAAACATTGGCGCCTAAGCTGCTTCTGAAGCGTACGGGAAGGCGGGGGAAGTTGTTTCAAGTCTCCAAAAGGTTCTCTCGGAAGTTTCTAAACCGCTACCTGGGGTGGACATGGAGAAGAGCCACCAGGGCTGCCAACAAGCTGCCAAAAGATTGGGAGTAGCAGGGGGATGGGATGGCATTCAGAGTGGCTACGCTTTGTAAGACGGAGGGCATCCACCAGAATTGGTCTGCAATTTAGATCAGACGGCTATCCATTTCCGCCCCTCCACAGAGCAGACGTACGAGGTTAAGGGAGTGAAGGAAGTCAAGTGTCTTGGGAAGGATGACAAGAGGCAAATCACAGCAGTCGTTAGCTCCACTGCAAGTGGGGAGCTTGTGCCATTGCAGCTGGTGTTCCAGGGGAAGACAAAAGCAGTAGTTCCAAAGGATGAAGATGCTAAACGGGCGGTCGCAATGGGCTGCCATCTGACCATGTCGGAAAACCATTGGTCCAATTTTGTGACCATGAAGAGCTTTGTTGAAAAGGTGCTGGATCTGTGGCATGTGAAAAAGTGCGAGGAGTTGGGCTTGGCTCCTGATTCGCAAAAGATGGTCTGGCTTATAAATTGCTGGAAGGTGCACATTTCGGCGGGCTTTAGGGAGTGGATGCTCGACCTGTTTCCCCTCATCAAGACGATGTTTGTCCCTGCAAATTGCACCAACAAGCTTCAGGTGGCAAACGTTGTACTACAGCGACCTCTCAAGCATCGCTTCCGGCAGCAGTTTAACATTTGGCAAGCACAACAAGTGGCTCTCTAGGTCTTGGGCAAGGTGGAACCTAAGGACATCAAGCTGGATTTGGGGGTGAAAGAGCTTCAGGGAAAGGTTGTGGGCTAGCTGATGACGGTGTGGGAGGAGCTAGCGGTGGAAGAGCAGATGATCAGGAGGGGTTGGGAGAAGTGCAGACTGGGGAAGATTCACGATTCGGCATTCCAGAGCCATGCAATCTCGGAGTGTTTGACCAAGGGGCTGCTGGCAAACTTCAAGCCTTTGGAGGATTGTGAGGAAGAAGCGGCAGTTCAAACTGCCTGTGATGTGCAGATTGATGAGCCCCCGCTTGCAGCTTCGGTTGCTCAGGTTGTGAGCACCTGCTTGGAGGATCAGGAGACATTAGCAATTTTCAATCGGCTAGACATGGAAGATGCAGAGCAGGTCGAAGAATTGGATAATCTGGATGAGTTCGATAACATTAAGGACATTGAGTTCGAGATCATCATCATCTCATCATCATATTTTTTCAGCTGATACTTTGTCACCAAGTAATATTGTACGGTAGCTCAGGCTCAAGTCGATGTCGGAATTCTGGACTTTGTCTACCTGATTGTCTGTATGCAGTTACAGATGACATTTAAAGAAGATGCATGCAAATCATGAAGTCATTTAGGCCGAACTACAATTGTGTTGATTTCATTTCGAGTTCTAATTTTACCAGCTCAAATCATGTTTCTCCAGAATGTTCCACAAGGCTTAGACCGCATGCATTTGAAATCTCTTGCCTAGTAATGATATGAAAGCCTGTGTCGCGAAGGGGATCCCTGATCAGAACTGCACGTGACTGCACCAAGTCAGAATTGTAAAGCACTGCGCCCAGTTTCGCGATCGCGTGCGCCCGCATACGGTATAGTGCACCAGTGGTCGTGCGCGAGCGGCAAATGTCACGGTTTTTGTTATAGGTACCTATTTTCCTGGGTTTCACACTGAATGATCCGCAATAATTTATTTATATTTCACATTTTCGCACCGCAGGACGGATTTGTATTATTTTTTCATAGTGGCCTGAAAATAATTAATTTAGTGCGAACAGGGTATGCCACTACGATATTTTCTTTGGAACCAGAAGAAGAATTGAAGTTTGCCCAACAAAGGCAAAATATGGGTAAAAATTTGTCTTTTCATCTTTGAATGTTAATAGTCAGTATGCCTCTTTTCCAAAGATGGGAATCTCTAGAACCAACTTCCAAAAGGCTGATTTCACAACATCAATATGGCCTCACTCATGGCTGTCGGATATAAAAACCAAAACAAGCATGTTCTGAACACAAGAAAAAACTGGCTGAACCCCCACAATTGCCACCCACTAGAGATATCATGATGCACTATGCAAAATTTCACTGTTTGAGAACGGCCAGTTTTGACATAATGGGGGCTCAAATGTGTAACTGATATTGAAATTTTACAAAACAAAATAACTGGGATGCAAACTAGGTTTTCCACCAATTTTGGTGGCAAATTGAGTTTCATCCCCTCTTTCCTTTTTTCTGGGCACCTCCTCCATTGCTGCTTCATATATTTTCACTGCTCTACCTGTACAAGTACTATAACTACTCTTGAACCTTGTGCATTACATGCTGAGTTTCAACATATCATACTGAGATTTAATAAAATTTCCTGACTTTGTGGATACCCTTGAAAGAGGGATAGGCGGTGCAAAAGAGGGTGACTTTATAGACAACTTTATTGTGATATTGAGTTTCATCCTTGATTTGGAGTTTAAAAATAATTTTGTGAATAATGAGGTTTAAAATTTGAATAGGGAGAAAGGGGTAAAAGGGGTACACAGAGATAGAGTCACTTTATGAACTTCTTTATTATATTTCATGAGATAAAATCTAGTTCCGATAGCCCTAAAAAAGGGGAATTTTTTTTTATTTTAAAAAAAAATCAATGACTTACTTAACATCATACAAATTGAGAACATATTATCATTACTTCTAAAGTCACCTTGTAATTGAACCCTAGTTTGACCTTCCAATAGATACTTCATACCCAATTTGAGTGAGAAAACTAGTTTGCTAGGCTCTTTGACCTTAGGGCTGTATGTAAGTCATGCCCCATTGACCCCAATCTGGACCCCAATTTTTCACCTCATCCCCTTTTTCATCTGGATTTCTCATTTTGTCCCCAGTTTAGGTTAAGCTTTGGCCTAGGAGCCCTAGGTTAGGGAGCTGTACAGATTATTATCTAAAATTAAAAAATGCAGTGCAACTTCCTCATTGCGGTTAGAGGGAAAACATACACAAAAGTCGCCATATTTTGAGGGAAACAAAAGAGTTCAAAGTGGCCAGATTTAGAGAATGAATGAGTTCCAGTAGGTCGTCAAAACTATGCAGGAATCCAAAATATTTCTACCACTGTCGTGCTCTCTGACCTATCGCCAAATTTGGCTCATTCCTCTTGTGTGGATGATCACCAGTCCACCTGCTTCAAAAAAAACACCGGATACAATAATGCCTATATATGCTAATAATATACCTAGCAATGAAAAAAACTGAAATAAAAGGGGCCCAGGGTCTTGACTGTAATCCCCAATAATTACTAACTTGTTTTTTTCAAACGTAGAGAAATTACAAGTTAGAGAGGGAAGTAGAAAACAATTTGATTTTCTTGCTCTATTTTGATGGCCTGCTTGAATTTTATTTTATTTTTTCATTTGGCATTTTTTTCAAAACAAAAATCCTTTCTACAAATGGCACTGCATTTATGGGTTCCTTCAATGGAAAAAAGTGCCAAAAAAAAAGGAGAAAAAAATGATGCCCCCACCCCAACTTTGCACTATTGACCATGGAATTTCACTTAAATTCAGGTTTTTCCATTATTATAAAACCTTGGCAATTTCAACATAACTTATATTATTTTTAGAAATGTTCGAAATATTCAACGATTTGTTTATTTGCAAAGATCAAAACTTTGTGAAGGAAAATATTGAATCTTCAAAAATTTATATTTTTCAAATGAAAAGTTCAAAAATAATTAATTATTCCACAAACATCTGTTGAAGTTGCAAAGATACTATAGTAGCCCGCTATGTTTTCACAACTACATCTATCTATGATGGAAGGTTGTTTGTTTGTTTTGCACTTAGGAGATCCATGGAAGGGGGTTGCTTCAAATCATGTTCCTGGTTTCTTTCGAAAGCTCTCCAGGAGCAGGGATGCATGGGCTTGATGTGCAAAAGTTATTGAATAGTGAATGATTTCTTCACTGAAAATTAAATTAACTCATAGCTGAAAATTTTGAGGAATTGGAAAAAGTGCCTTTGGTGTTGTTGGAAAGATCTTAATGAGCAGGATTTAATGGAATTTATTTGGTAAGATTTGGATTCAAAATGTGGGAGATATTGATGTTTAAGTGATTTCTGCTGCTGAAAATTCAAATTCCAAGAAACCAGGTTTTGGAAGGGAAAAACGATTGTGAACGTGCTAACCCTTGGGCCGGGCCCCACGGCACAGGCCACACACTAGTTCCATACTAATCCATAGTTCATGATCCTACAACTCACCAGACTCCTTGCCCCTGCCAGCAGGATAGAATTCATCCGATGAAGGTATCAAAGATTGAAAATCTTGGATGAAGAAATTATGTTTCTGTTTTGTGGGCCAGGTTTAGAACCCACCCACACTTTTTGAGTCACCTTTGTTCTATTGTTTGGAAGTGATCTGAAGCTGCACTTTTGAACCCACGAAATTCATGCCAGCTTCCCTTGAGCCAGAACCAGAGTCACAAGGATTCCTGTGCCCTTTCTGTCGCGGTTCACTGCAGCCCACTAGACACTTAGAATTATTGAATTATTTAAAGTTTTTTTAATTTTTTGCTTGTGAGGAACAGCGTGTTCTAGCTAGGTGACAAGAAATCCTCTGGTAAAGGGATCACGGAAGGTCGAACCACGATTTTCCTTTTTTGTCAGGGTACAGGTCGAGACCAGAGTTGGGCGGTTCTTGAATCCTAATCTGGTTCTCAGCCTAGTTCTCAGACTGGTTCTCACAGTGAGAACCAGTTGACATGGTTGATTGTGAAAATCAACCTTCGGTTATCACATGGACAAGAAGAATTGGTGATGAAAACTGGTTTTCTTTCTTTTTTTTCTGAAGTACCGGAGAAGTTCTCTCAGAGAACTTTCGTCCAGTTCATGGTAGTTTAGGGTTCTTAAGATGTTGCAGTCGCATGGGGAGGCGAAGGTGTTGTTTAGGGTTAGGGATAAACAAACTATATAAAAATGAAGCCCATGCTTCATTTTCATCACAACGACCTTTATTTTGGTCTTCTAGTGCTCTTGTTATGCTCATTTCATGCTTGTTGATTATGCTATTTGTGCTCTTGTTGGTATTTTAGTTTTGGGTTGCTGTTGCTAGATGTTAGTTTTTTGTTTTTACACTTTTTTTATGTTGTTGTGTTGTTGGCATTGCCTTCTTATGTTGTTGTTGTTGCTTCGTGTGGGCTACTGTTGTTGTTTTTGTCACGCTATTCTTCTCGCACTATTTTTATACATTATTGCTCCTCACAATCCTAGTCCTTTTTTGGCTACTTTTCACATTGTTGATCCTCTCGTGCTACCACTCCTTTCATGTTGCTACTCTTTTCACATTGCTATTCTTGCCTTGCTATTCCTCTCATGTTGTTCTTCTTAAATTGTTGCTCCTTTCGCATTTCAAGCAATTGTTACCTAACTTTTGTTGTTCTTCTTACACTACCATACTTGATCGTTTTGCACTATTGCTTTTATGTTTTGTTTAGTATGGTACTTCCATGCCCTTGCCATGTGCAAGTCGGAGCTTAAAGGTCTGACACCAACTCAAGCACAAAATGTGAATTCTTTTACATATTTTCAAATTTTTTGAGTTTTTATATTATTGTTGTTTTGTTTTCTATTGTTTTTGTTTGCTTTTTTGCTTTTTTTTTTTTTTTTTTTTTTTTTTTTTTTTTTTTTTTTTTTTTTTTTTTTTTTTTTTTTTTTTTTTTTTTTTTTTTTTTTTTTTTTTTTTTTTTTTTTTTTTTTTTTTTTTTTT
>Ga0209208_10005579_pt1 | contig 17515 bp, 8 predicted proteins | sample S1TSphfallax_3_FD_187694 | JGI IMG/M metagenome (GOLD analysis project Ga0209208, IMG submission 187694) | Host-associated microbial communities from peat moss isolated from Minnesota, USA - S1T2_Fd - Sphagnum fallax MG (SPAdes) (version 2) | ecosystem: Host-associated > Plants > Peat moss >... | reverse complement strand
AAGCAGAAAGGCTTGGAGGTGATATAATGCTTCTTTCAACCCTTGACAAAAATCACCTCTCAAATTTGGCTAATCTGCATCATACAATATCAGAGTTATTAATTGGTTGAAACAATTAACGGGTACGCACTAGTATATATATAACTTAGGACGAAGCTATGTGTTTCATTCTAAGGGTAGAAATCACATATCATGTAAATGGCCATTCCTACATATGTTTGATTGGAATTGCAAATGTTTGCAACCTATGGAGTAGAAGATTAGGCGCCATGAGGGTGTGGTGTAAGATTGTATCATTTGCACGCTTGCAATATCTAATAACTATAAACTAAAAGCTCATAAACATGTGTGCTCATAGTACCTAGGAACTCACACAAAAAACTCTTGTGCTAGTCATAGTTATCAAGCCAAAGAAGATTTGTGCTTCACATTAGCAATTGTGTTAATCCACCTTTTATAAGTCTTTTGTTCCCTATTCATCCAACGACATTTTTAAAATAAATATGAAGTGAAGCTAATTAATTTATGTGAAACTTGAGTTTGAAGTTTAAAATTACAAGATTAAGTTAGGTCCTTGTGAATAATATATATATTCCAGATATTGTATTTTGTAACAACAATAAGAATCAAACTTCATCATCACATGGTGTTTTTTCGTTTTAATAACAAAAAGAAGGATGTTTGAAATTGCACCCACCCCAATTGTTACATTTTCCAAGGGCAGTTTAAAACCTCAAGACTAAATACAATTTTTTTTTAAAAATTACATTATGTTAATTAATAAATTAAATCTTAAATTATATAGTTTAAGAATCAAAAGGTTGGTCCATTAAATAATTAATTACCCCTTGGAGGATGCAACAACATTCATAAAACATTTCCAATTTAGAAAAAAAACAAATAAATTAAGCCCCCACCTCCCACCAAATTAAATACAATTTGAATGTGTAAAATACACATTACTTTAATGGAATATTTAATATATCATTTCAAGGGTGTGTGTACAAGGAAACTTTATATTGATACTTGTATTCATCCCTTGATTTTATAAACCCTAAAAGATAAAACTTTAAAATGTGGATAACATGGACAAATAAGGGATATCATTACAAACACAAGATGTTCATGTGGTTTAATGTGAAGATCATGTCATTGTGATTGGGACCTATATGCATGTTGACATGAAAAATTTGGAATTATAAATATTGTGAACAATTACACTTAGGTGGAATCACCATAATCATGGTTCATTTGAGAAAAATGAAAAGTTCAAACACATTGGATGTTGTAATGTTCCCAAGGAGGTTTTTGTTTTATTTTCAAAAGGGTGTGGGAGTAAGGTTTTTCATGGTTTTATTACAAGGGAGAGATTTTACACAATCTTTGAGTGCTTGCTATGAAGGTTTGTTTAATGAAATTTCCTTGTCTTCTTCTTGGCATTCAACTTGAATAAAAAAATGGAACTTGATATCCACCAATGTTTTTACAAGTGCAATATTCCATTCCATGTTGGTGACATTCTAACATGGAGTAATATGATCGACTTTGTTGCAAGAGTTGGAATAGATGATACATGATAATTCAAAAAGAATAGTTACAAACAACATTTTTACAAGAAGAGGCATGGAATGTCATGAATGACCTTGAGTCTTTAAAGTCATCTTGGTAAAATATAGTTGTACAATTGTCATGGATGGGTGGAATGACATGAATAAAAAAGTAGTCATAAACATTTTGGTTTCTTCTTGCAAAGGATCCACATTGTTGGATGCAATCAAACACATTGAATTTTCTTGGAGGTTATTTGACCCAAATGAATATGTTTTTGAACACTTAAAAAACACCATTGAGATTGTAGGGCTAAATAATGTAGTGCAAATTATCACAAATAATGCATTGAATTGCAAGCAAATGGGATAACTAGTTTTAAAACAATATCCCAAAACATTTGGAATGTGTGTGCAAGTCCATTGTTTAGATTTGTTGATCAAAGCATCAATTGATTAACAAGGGTGAGAGAGATTTTTGACAAAACTAAATTCATTATCAAATCTATCACCAAAAAGCCCAAAGTGTTACAAATTTATTAAAGTTTCCAAGACCTTAAGCTTCAAATTTTACAAGAACAAAATAAACCTATATGTTGTTGGTTCTAAAGAGGTGATTCGAGAGGTGGACTAGATGGTAGTTTTTAATGTGGGGTAAACATGGCCAAATTTTTTTAAACATGGGGCAAGAGAATTCAAGAACTTGATTATGACTAATCATTTTTAGATGGACACAAAATAAATATTTTGGATCTCTAACCTATTTTACATGTTTTATGTCCAATTGATAGAATTAAATGTAAGTTTTGTTTATTGTACAAATTTATGCTCAAGGTTGGAGATGCTTTAACAGTTGCCTATAGGCTATAAGTTGATTGTTAGGCACAAATTATCAAAATTTGGATAGAACATTGGGAATGGTTCCACCATCCCTTACTTTTATAACCCATGTTTCGCATCCTCTTCAGTAACTAGATAATGGTACAATTACAACAATATTAGAAGATGGTTGAACTTCTTACTTAAATCCTTCGTATCTAATTACAATGGAATGTAATGATATAAATCTTTTGTAGAAATAAAGTTCAATTGCATGAAAAGTCACACTACTTGAAGAACTAATGTTAACATTTGTGTCATTGTGGGAAAAGTTTGGGAGGCATGTTCTTAAGCTACATGCACTTGCTTTAAGCGTATAATCACAAGATTGCATTATAAAACATCACTAGAAGAAAATTGGGTTTTTGCAACCAATCAATTCGTGACTACTTGTGACTATTTGTCATTTGCAACCAATGTCAGTTATTTCTACAACTATTTTTTGGATTTGGTCATGCTTACAACTATTTTCCAACCAACTTGTGACTAATGTTTTCTTCATCCTTTCATTTGGATAGTTTTCACATGTTTTTCATTCAAGAAGACCCTTTTATGTATCATTAATTATAAATGTGTCCAAATAAGTAGTAGCCCTCTTGGTATTCAAAGTGCATTATGTGTATTCTAAGGTGTACGAGTTTACAATGGTGTACTCAATGTAATCTCCCCATTGATATATGATAATATATTACAATGTACATGTGTATAATATGGGTTATATATATTGATTCTATTCAAGTTATATGTAGCTTATATTTTATACACAAATTATTGTTAATTTTCCAATCATCAAAAAGTTTTGGCAATTAAAAAAAATGTAAAAAAAATACAATTATCACAAAATCATTATAATTATAGTTGTTGTATATTAATTACAATAATTATTTTATTTATGATTGAACTTTATATTCATAACTTCTAATTTATATTTCAAATTAGTTTTCAAAATATTCACAATAATTTTATTGTAATTAAAGTCATTGATATAATTATTATAATTATATTAATTTAATGACATGAAACTACTTATAATTTCAAATATATCAAATATATTCCAACATAGACTATTATATTAATTAATTATATTTTTTGAATAACAATAACATCACTATAATTAATGTATAATTATTATAAGACACTGATAATTACTTTTCTTTTACATTGATTATAATATGCACATAATTTAAAATTCACCTTATTATTATGTAAAAATTAAAAAATTAAAAAATTAAAGTGTTACCACTAAAATGAAATGAATTCATTTAACTTGAAGAATTGTAAGAATTATATTCTAGTATACTAGAATGTCTAATTATGTATTTACAATTTATAATCGCTACAAAAACTCAATATTAATGATTTTTAAAATAAAAATTATAATAAAATAATGTACTTACTGTTTCTTACTATTTATTGATGATAAATAAGTATTATTACAACATAGAATTTTTAATTAATTTAATTGACAGTTTCCACTCATAAAAATTAACTATTTTACATATTTACAATACTTATATTTTAATAATAGCAATTAAATTTCATATTGATAATTGAGAAGTTATGTCCTATAATTAAGATTTTTAATACAAAATTTTATAATAATATTAAAATAATGAGCAAAGTTGATGTAATTACTGTATTTTTAAACACAAATATACACTGAATAATTGTATGTATTACTAATCATTTACTTATTTACAATAGATTTTTCAGATAAGAAAATTACAATTTATCATCATTATTATTATTCTATATCAACATAAAACTATTGTAAAATCATTGTAATTACTTAAATTATTTGTAAGTTAGAATTACAATATTGCCATAATTAGTTTATAATTGAAATTAAATATTCACAATCTATAATATATGATTTATAACTTTAGTTCTTATTTAACTTTCTAGAATAATCATAATTTTATTAAAATTATTAATGTAATGACTATAACTACATAGATTGTAATATAATAAATATAATAAATTATTTATTGTAAATAATTATCCATAATATCATTTTTACAAATAATTTAAAATGATAATATTTATTAATTATAAGTTGCACCAAATAATTATTGTTACAACATAGATATTTATATTATGTAATTTATATTCTTATAGTAAAAGAAATCAATTATCGTAATTAATGTTACATTACTTTTAAATCATTTTTATTATTTCAGAGAATAACTAATTATAATATTTTCATAATTATTTTTTAATTGAAACTATTTATTTGTAATTTGTAACCCTAAATCCGTATCAAAATTTTGGAAAATTTATTTGTAGCTAAAATAATTATTGTAAGATTTTAATTGCAAGAATTATTATACAATAATTTTATTTTTTATTTTAAAAATTCTATCATTACTTATCTATGATAAAATATTTGTATAGTAAATTTACAATAATTAGAAAAATTAAGTTATATTCAGATTATTATATTTATATTTAATAATTACCAATAGAACAGAAACTTTTACTTGATTGATAAAAGGTTTTTATAGTAATAAATTTAATTATATTGGGTAATTACTGTAATTAGTTTAATATTACTTTTAAAATAAATAATTTTTGTAGGAATTTATTTTCTAGTAGCAATTGTCAATTCATTATTTATATTCTGAAAATAAATATTTATGTATTTTTACATTAATTATATTAGTAATAATTCGACTAGATTTTTTTAAGTTATTTTTTAAATTAAATTAAATTAATTAAATTATCAATTATCTATTGAAAACTTGTGAATAATTAAATAGTTAGTTAGTTAAATATTAAGAAGTAATTGAGTATTAAGTAGTGATAATGAATACTTAATATTTGTAATGTATAGTTTATATTTTAAATATATGTTAAATTGAATAATTATTAATTAAATGATTATCTAATTATTGAATTATGTTATTTATAAATTTAAAAACTAAAAACAAAAGGCATGAGGAAAGTTTTGGAATTGCAATTTAGTTTGTGAGTAAGTTGTAACTTCAAAACTTATCCCATATTGTTTGTTCACCATTCTTATTTTGAACATCATATAAACAAGGGGTGTGGTCATTCAATTACATATTAAAAAATTTGTGCGCATGGGATGAGTCAATTAAAAGGCTTCTCCCAAAACAAAAAATACATATAGGCATAATTTTAAACTACTTACCTCCCCAACCTCCTTATCTACCTAGTTAGGTAAGTATTTAGTTTGACCTACCTACCTAAGACGACCTATGTACCTACCTCCTTAAATACCTACCTATATGAATAGGGATTTAAACTAAGAAGGAGGACCTACTTATATATCTACCTTTATATTTAAATAGGTAGGTAGGTATGTTGCTTAAGTTTGTCGGCCTTTACTTACATACTTACATAAATACCTACCAACTTAATATTAATATTTTCTATGAAATTCGTTTAAAAGTGCCATGTGACATATTTACATTGGGCCATGTGTCATCATCTAAGATCATCGAAACATTTGAATTGAGTGTCCTAGATTATTTCAAAATAATAATAATAATTTAAATAATAAATATCGAGACATGTGGCAACACATCATTTGCCTTCAATTGTGACCAAAATAGTAACATTTTACTCACATGTGACAATACATATACAATGGAATCAAATGATGACTTTATATTTGTTGATTTTTCCTTCATCCAATGCCTTTTGTTGTTTGTGATTAATATCGCATGCAACTTGTCCAAGGTAACTAAAAGGATTTTAGTCGCAACTACCAGTTGAAAATAGGTGTTTTTTTAAAAATGCATCCATATGTAAATGAAACTAAATCACTTTGATCTTGTTCCAACAAATAAATATAATAGGTTGGGATTTATGCAAATGAAGAAAATTGACTTTGTTTAGGTTAATTTACAAATATTCAAAAGTTTAGTTGATAACCAACCATTGAAGGACCTCAATCAAGAAATGAGATTGATGTCCCCAAGGTCCATACATGGGAAAATGGGGATATAAATGATTATACCTATTTATGTGAAAAGGTTTTACCAAAACCCTTGTTGAAAGAGTGAGCTTCCATCTAAAACTTGTTTATAAACAATAGAACAATAAGCCTCTTGAACAAAAATAATTTATTTAAGCTTTTGTGTTATTTGGTCACTGGACTAATCATTTGTAAATGAAAGAAAATAAAACAATTTATTTTAAAAACACCAAAGGGGCCATATATACAACCATGAAAATTAATACGATCCCAAATATTAAGTAAAAATCAATTGATCTACACTAGTTAGCAACATGTCAAAGTCGGTGAGAGAAATTAGCTTGTAAATGTAGGTGAAGGAAATAAATTAAGACAATCTTGTGTTTTCCTATTTGTGATACACTAATCCTAACTTGTTCCTATAAGTCTCAAATTAATCTATGGGGACTGCTTTTGTAAGAATGTTAGTAGCCATCTTTTTCATTGAGTAGTAATCAAACAAAACTTCACTAGAGGAGATATGTTCCCTCATAAAATGGAATTGGATATTTATGTGTTTTATGCGTAGGTGATGCATTGGATTTTTCAACAAAGCCAAACTTCCTTGACTATTGTTGAATATGAAAGTTGCATTTTTTTGCATGTATGCCACTTCATTTAAGAACCTTCTAAGCCACAAAGCCTCCTTGGTTGCATGATGCATGCCATGTATTCTACTTAAATAGAAAAAAGAATGATTATTGATTACTTCTTGTTAGCCCAATAATAGATGCTCTTCCTAAAAGGAAAACATAACTAATTGTTGATTTCATAATTATGTCAACATCGCCTCCCCAATCCAAATCACAAAAACCAAAAAGCTCCAAGGTCTTCGTGTTAAAAGGATTAGTAAAATATTGTAACACAAGTTTTATGTGAGCCTTGTAAACATTTCAAAAGTCTTTTGACTACCTATCAATGTGCTAACCTAAGGTTGTTAAAAAATTGAGCAACAATTCGCATTACAATAGTTACATTCAGTCTTATGCCAACCATGCAATATATTAGGCTACCTACAACCCTACTACATGGGACATTAGCCATTTCAGATTATTTTTTCTTAGAGCTAGGACTTTGCTTCTAGGAAAGTTTAACACTTATTTCTAAAGGGGTAATGATTGGATTACATGCATCCATTTAAAACTTTAGTTGTCAAAAGGCTTGCAATGTCATTGTATTAACTTAAGGTAATATTTTTTAGTTTATATCCCACATCACGTGAAGTCCTAAAATGAATCGAACCTCTCCTAAATTAGTGATTGAAAATCTTTCACAAATTATGCTTTTCAACCATTGAAAAATTCCTGCATCTTGTGCAAAAATGAAAAGATCATCCATGTATACAACAATGATTGCATGTGCATTGATGTAAATGTTACAATCAAATTCTAACCTCCTAAACCCATTTATATAGAAAGAAATTGTCTAGTTTTTGGTACCAAACTCTTGAACTTTGTTTTAGTTCATACAAAGATTTTTACAGTTTATAAACAAGTCTTTCTTCACATGCAAGAACTTGTTCATCCATGAAGATGACTTTGTCTAAATCCCCATTTAGGAACGCACTTTTGAAATCAATTTGATATGAAGCAAGCTACTTCATGAACTAGACCCTAAGCCTAAAGCCTAAAATTGGAACTTGGGATGGTAAAATGTTTTTTTCCTATACACATGCAAATAAAACCCAAGATTTATCCACAAAATGAATGTTGTACTAGTAAACTTAGAAGCAAACTTGGGGATGAATGTAAACATTCATCTTCATTATGGATGAATGATTTTTTCATTTGTATAATGTAGGGATAAAAAATAAATTGCATTTAGATGTTTTTAATAAAATAAATTTTCCATTAAAATTATGGTTGAATGTTTGATTTTATCATAAATTTTTATGGATTATTTTTTCCCCATAATTTTGATTAATTAAAATTTCATAAAACACAATCTAATTTTATATGATATAAGATTTGTTGAATAATACTGTAAATTCCATTATATATGTATTTCATGGCTATGGTATAAATTTCATTATTTTCACAATGTTTTAATTATATTACCAATATTATGTTAACATCCACCCCATGGTCATTTTTGGTTTTTTTTAAATTAATTATTTTTTTCTTTTTGGCAAACTAACCTAAGGTCATTGATGACAATGGGTTTTTCCTTTCCCTTCTTTTTAAAATGTCACAACTTCTTACATACCTATTTAAAACTATCATTGGCAATAATGGGATTTTTTTTTCTCATTTTTCATCAAGGGTGCCATGATTTTTTTCAAATTTAACCAATGTTGTTGACAATAATGAATTTTGAATGTTTTAGATATATTTAAATTATGTAATGTCATTGGTGATAATGGGTCTTTGAAATAAACTAAAATTTTATTTTGTGCACCTTAATTAGCTTTTTTTAACCAACTTATTATCATAAATGACGGTGAAGTTTTTTTAATAATTATTTATTTTGAAAGCACCCCAATGTTTTTTTAAGTAAATATATAATATTGTTGACAACAATTGAAAGGGGCTGACACTCATTCCATGACAATATTTTCTGAATTGTTTAACATTATTCATGAAAATGATTTCTTAAACAAAAAATTTTAAATTATATTGGTTCCATAATCATATTTTCCCCTACTATCACAATTTCATTATCCATCATTATTAAATGACATTCAAGTTTGAGATATTAATACTTAGACAAGAAATGGGGATGGATATAAATAATTTTGAGTTTATTTATGTTCCAATCATGGATGCATTTCATCCAATGATTTATTTATTTAATCCAAATCATAAATGGAGTTCATCCATGCAAAAATAACATTCAACCATATGAAATCATTCATTTATGGACATATTCATCCATGTAGGTGGATTAAAATCACATTAAGCTTTAAGTTTCAAATTCAAAGCTTCAATTTTAGGTTTAACGTTCATGCACAAACCATCCTTGACTTGGTACACCTCTAAATCTTATAATGTTGCAATGGTTAACAACACCTTTATCAAAATGAGCTTTATTATTGGAACAAATGTATCACTAAAGTCAATTCCATGTTTCTATGTGCATCTTTTAACCACAAGCCTTGTTTTGTGATGCACAATTTCGCATTAAACATTTCTTTTGGTTCAAAACACCCATTTACATTTAATCACATTGTAGTATTCTAGCAACTTCAACAACACCCATGTGTTATTCTTTCTCAAAGACTCCATCTTTTCTTCTATTGTTGCATTCCACTGATCTACATCATTTAGTGCTAGAACTTCTATCAAAGTTGTTGGATCCTCTAGAAATTTTGCTATACATTGCCATATTCAATGATTACTACAAAATCCTCAAACTTTGTTGGAAAAGTTATTTCCCTTTTAATCCTTTGAAATGTTTTTGCAAACTCTAGATCATGGATGATATTTTCTTCAATAGTAACTTCATATTGAAGATCTCTGCTGATTTTCAGCAATTTGGTTATTGATTTGATTGTGTCTTCCATTGAAAACATGGGAGTTTGTGGATTTTTGACCACCAAAACATTTCTACTAGTCAATGCATAATTTCTTTTGAATTAGAATCCACACCCTATATGACTTCCCTTCGTAACCCACAAACAAACTTTGGGTGGCCTTGTTGTCCAACTTTGATATTAACTCCTTTGGTTTATGCACAAAAACCATGCTACTATTTTTTTTGAAATGGCCTACATTGGGCTTTTCTCCACTTGAAGCCTCCAATGGAATTACTCCTTCCAAAAAATAATTAAGACTCCTATTCTTCAAGTATGTAATTGTGGCTTGGCTTTCGCCCATAGTTAAATCCTTGTTGTGAAGCATATATGCTTCATGCCATCTCCACCAAAGTTTGATTAAACCTTTCTACTACACCATTCAATTGAAGCGTAAATGGCATAATGAACTATTGTTGGATGTTTATAGCCTTGCAATGGTTATTGAAGGCCTTTGAAGTGAACTCACCACCGTTGTTGCTACAAACAACTTTGATTTTCTTTTCCAAGTTGTTTTCAACCATGGTTTAGATTCCTTAAATACACCAAGGCTTATGACTTCTTCACAAATTAAGTTCAAACCATCTTAGTGCAATCATTAATGCATGTCATGAATAATGAAGCCCCTCCCGTTGAAGTAGTTTTCATCGATTTGCACAAATTTGTGTGGACCAATTCCAAAGGACTTTGCCACATTTGCTTGGGATCTCTCTTTTGGAATGGATTCCTGCATTGCTTCCTATTAACGCAACCCACACAAAAAACAAGTTGGGAATCAAATTTGGGATCCATTCCAATGATTAGGTTTTTATATACGAGGAGATTTTGGTTTTGCTCGTTTAAATGACCAAGTTTCTTATGCCAAATTGTCAAGTTGTTTTCTTTTTTAACAACTTGAACACTAACATTCTCTAAATATTCTACAACTTGAACACTTTCTTGAATTCATGAGCACATTAACTTAAAATAACCTATTTTCTAATACAACTCTTGCAAGAACCTTTCCAACATGTTCCAATGATATATCATGAACCTTATGGTATAAAAAAATCTTATACTTTTGACACCAAATTAAATTACCACTTTTAAATGTGAAAAATTAAGCACTAGTTACATTTGTTGTGGCTCATGTTATGTGATTGCACCCAAAATGCCCATGTAGATCAATGTTTGGGGATGCTCTTATAGTTAGAAAATAAATCTCTTTGAAATGTCAAATGTTGAAAAGCTTTCAAGTCAATGTACCAGGATTTGTTGTCTAAAACATGTCCTTGCAAAAAATGTTTGTTCATCTATGGTAGCTATTTTTTGGGTATGTCCATGCTTCTTTAAGTCTACTACCTTTTTTTCATAATTTCAAACCCAATGGTTAGGTTTCTTGCAATAACTACATTTTTTTTTTTTCTTGTCCCTTTTAGTGGCCACCTTTTGATATGTTGTAAAGTTGTTAGATGTGGCTTTGGATGTGCAAGCAACCAAAATAAACACTTCATCACTTGAACTTTTAGCATCCTTATTTAACTCTACATGAAGGAGTCTAGTTCTAACAAACTCAATGTTTAAATTAATCAACTTATGCCCTTGACTTTGGAGCTATTATTAGAATGTTGTAAAACTTTGGCAAGCTGCACAACAACACCATCACAAGGTTATTTGCTTCAAGCTTCACCCCTATTGTTTGAAATTGCTACTCAATGGACTTAACTTTGGTAACGTGATCCAACATATACAACATATAAAAAGATTAACGTCTCAAAAGTAACATATTTGTTAGACCTTTAGCATCATATACTTTTAGGAGACAATCTAAGTTTTTTTGTTATTTTTGCTCCAATGACATTTTGAAGTAAAGAGTCATGCAAGCCCATGATAATGAAGGTCCTAACCTTGCTATCTTTATTTTTCTACTCTACAAAATTCATTGTCAATTTAACCTTTGTCCTTGACACAATGCCTTAAAGTTTTTTTTCTTCTAACAACATTTACATCTTAAACTTCCAAAGATGCAATTTATCCCTTGGGTTAAACCATGTTATTAGGAGCCACACGTGCCCCCTTAAACCATTGCTTTATTCTTAGAATATTTTTAGAATATTTTAATACATCTTTAAGAAAACATTAAAAATATTTAAAAATTTCTTAATACCATTATGTTAAGGTGTATATTAAAAGATATCCCAAAATATGTCATTAAAAAAAAATTAAAATTGTATTTTTAATGTCAAAATTGCTTTTAAACTACTTTTAAGCAATTTATAAATAGTGGTTACAAGAAGTTAAAATTTTTTTATATGTATTTTTCATTCATTAGACTGATTCCAAAATTTTATGATATGTACTTAATGTATTCACAATAAAATTTTATTTAAAAATCTATTTATTATTATTATTATTTTACAATCCAAAATTCAAAAAATTAAACAATGGTTACAATCCCTTTTGGTACACGTTAGTATGAATGCACCCCCTTACAAAAAAAATTTTGATTAATGTGAGCCCCTATGGGCTCATAACCAATTGAGAGAGTGAAGACTCCATCTAAAACTTGTTTTGAGTAGTATAATAACTAGCCTCCAAATCAATTTTAAAAAAATTTAAGCTTTTATGCTCTCTATTCACTAGACTAATCATTTACAAGTGAAAGAAAAAAAGATAATATTATATAGATAGCAAAGAATGCATATATATAGCCATGGGAATTCACACTATCCTAAAGATTAGGTAAAAGTCAACTGATCTACATTAGCTAGCAACATGTGCATGTGGGTGAAATAAATCAGTTGGCAAAGGTAGGTGAGGGAAATTGGTTGGATCACTAGATAAATTAAGACATTTCATTGCAATTTTTAATAACCCCAAATTTCTGAGGAATGGGCAATGTTGTCAAAAAAAAATTCATTTGCAACTTTGATGGTTGAAGGATCATCTAGTTTGGAACGTTCTTTTGGAGATTTTGAAAATGTACATGGAGGTGATGACAAATTGGAGGAGGAAGAATGTTAAGAAGAAGTAGGTGTTGATTGTCAAAATGAAAAAAAAAGTGCAGGGTGCCACCCCGATTTGAAAACATGTCTATTTCGTTCCAACAACATTGAATAAAAATTGATTTTTGCATTCCTTCTTAACCTTATAGCACTTTAGTATATTGTAATGGGTCATGTTTGTAATTGTTTTCAATCATGAACATAAATACTCAAAGGCTGGTTTCCTTTTAGTATTGATCATTTAATTATCCAAATCCTAGACTATTCTTGTAGGTTGTTGTTTCCAAAAGGGTGTTCAATTAAGGTCTAAAATGGCTTCTTCATCTTATATTACTCCTACCAACAAAATTCATTTCATAACACATTGGCAGATTACAAGAAATTTGTTTGTTTTAATGTGCAATTCAACAAAGGTTCGAAAAGCCTATGCCCATAATGCTTGCAATTCTAATATTCAATATTTGATTTGATCTTTAGAAATCAGTCTTCATCATATAGGATAAGGCTTTGGATATAAGGCCTTTTAGATTTTCAGACTTCCCCTTGGCCTACTAGCCTTGGGATTGGACTTCAAATCTAGAAGGCTGTGTATCCAAAAGCTTCCTTTTTGCAAAAGTAAAGCATCTACTTCCAAAGCTAAAGATTGTTGGAGTGTGAAGAATGGGAAAAGTTGCTTTAGGTTGTGGAAGGCCAAAGATGGAAAGCTAAAGGTACTAATAGAAATGAAACACATTCTGCTATCTCGAACAATTAGTTTATGAACTTGCATTTAATTCCCCATACTAGATTCTATTGCAAATGTATGTCAATGACATGCATACATGAAAGAGAATGTAAACTCAAGGATGGAAAAGTTGCAATTCCTAGAATTGTTCTTATGAGAAAAAATGTAGAAAGCAGGGTGGCATGCCATGGGAAGACATTGTCACTTACTTGGAGGTTCCAACAACATTATCACAAGGAAACAACGTTGTACTTGGTTTAGAGATAGTTGGGTATGCACTTTTCCATGGATTTTTTATGTTGTTTTTTGTGATTTTTGGTGAAGGGAAACTAAGCAATACATCAAAATATTGATAGTTAAAACATTTCGTGCATGGATTCACATAAAGGTAGTGCGGTGAGGCTTAAAGGAAATTTCAAAAAATAAATGACAAAAAAAAAAGATGTTTATGTTAGTGTTATAGAATGGTCTTGGGAACATGTGGAAATTATTGTTTTTCATTTGATCAAACATGGAATTGATTATTGGTGCAAATTGTTCATCCAACTCGAGATAAATTTCATTCATTAGCTCTTATTTTCTTTATGACAAATTAGTTAGTTATATGTGGCTTATGTATATATGCTTGTTTTTGTTTCTATGCTAGCCTCTTTTGATCAATTTTCAATATATATATATATATATATATATATATATATATATATATATATATATATATATATCCACATAGAGCAATGTGTTTTTATGTGCAACCTTCTACAATCTATTATTTTTTATCTTTTGTTATTTCTTTTTTAGATGACACCATTTTTTCTTTAATATTACACTCTTCATTTGATTTCTATATTTTATTTTATTTTGTAGGTAGGTGGTTTGTAGTAATAAAACTTAAAGCAACAATGTCAAAAGATAGTTTAGTTCTAGTCCCTATTGATGCTAAATTAGAACATTCGTCAAGAACATCGCTTTTAGAAGTACATGATTACATGAGTAACCAAGAAGGAGGGATTATGGTTCATTCTAGAGGTAGACCCTAACAAAGGAAAAGGAGTTGCACCTCTGATTTGGATGAGAATAAGGAATATTTGTTGTACATCATGACAAAGTTAATCAAGTCAGGACTTCTTGGAAAGCTTATAGACTTTGATGATCCCAAGGAGTTGTGGAATTGTTTCAAGACTAACTTTGAAATCTCCAACTATAGTCGCAAGTTTCATTTCTAAAACAAATTTGGTTTAATCCTGATGATCAAGGAAAACACCTTTCAGTAATACTTCTTTGAATTCATGAGTGTTCTTGCACAATTATTGGAGTTAGGAGTCAAGGTTCTAGATGTAGACTTGGTTCAAATCATGATGAAGGCAATAACTAACAATTATAATTTTTTCATGCAACAATACACTAACTAAACTAAGTTTCTTAGCTTCCAACACCTACAAATTACCCTTTTGCTTGAAGAGAATAGACGAAAAACTAGAAAGGGAGTCCAAAAGTTATTAAAGGCTCTTTATTTTCACTATAGTACACCACTGAACAAAAGACCAACACTAACACCACTTCATGGCATCAACACGATGCCACTAGTTAAGACCACTTCTTGGTATTAACATTGTACATCCCACTTTCTATGGTGGCAACAATGACAATCAACAAATTTTGGGACCATGTAACTATTGTGGATGTTAAGGCCATTGGAAAGGTCTTTGCCCAAAACATTTGGCTAACATTAGGAAGTTGGAGGTTGAAAGGTGTCAAAAGTTGTTGTCAAAATAAAAGATTTAAGCAAATGTTGTTGAAGATGAAAGCTTGTGGACTCATGAAGAAGGACTATTAGATGTTGTTTTTTCAAATAATGATAATTTCAATGAGGATGTTTTTAAAGTTACGATTGCAACATTTGATATCAAAGGAAAGGATTCTAGTTGGTATTTTGATTCTAGAGCCACCATATATGAAAGTGGGACCAGGGAACATTTTGATAGCATATAAAATTGTAGTGGTAATTTAAAAAATAGATGGAAGGTAGAGTCATGTTATTGCAAGCAAGGGAACTATAAACTTTTCTTTAGCATCAAGAGAAATAAAGAGTTTGTTTAGAGTTTTGTATATCTTTGGTCTACAAAAAAAATTACTTTCCATAAGGTACACAATTGAACAAGGTTGTGTAGCTTGTTTTGATGATAAAAAATGTTTGTTAATTAGTAAACGTCATGGAAAAATCATAGTAAAAAATAAGCAAAATAAGATACGACCCAAGGCTAAAATTGGATAGTTGGTAGGGTATGATGTGAGGAAACAAAAGGATACCATTGTTGGATGCTTAAAGAAAAAAATCATAATCATGCAAAACGTTATATTTGATGAGTCAACTATCTTACACGTACAAGGATAGATATTCATCAATCATTCCCAACTCATCAGAACAACACTTGATTAATGGAGTTTTTAGAGTAATTAATACCCTAACACCATTTGTGGCATGTGACAACATTGTTTTGACGATTGTGCATGTGCCCGATCTTGTTGAAGATTCAAGCAACCTACCTTCATTTATTATTGTTTCTTTGTCATATGCGCAATTGGCTCCCATTGATTTTGTTGACACATAGGTGGCTTTCATTGATTTTGCTACAACATAGTTAATTCTCGTTGATTTCCTTTCACCACATACAAATAATTATCACATCATCTAGTTTTTTGATAGCCCATATCATCTCTTAAACCTTCTCGACACATCTTACCAACCTACATTTGCTAGATCCTTGTTGTATGTGTAATAGTGTCATCCATGCAATTGAAAAAAATTACAACGAACAAACTAATGAACAATCACTCAATTCCTTGGATGACTTTATCGAAGTTGATTATTATTTTGGTCTTGTAGAAGAATCCATTGAACCTCTTACGTTCACTAAAACTAACTTTCACCTAGGGTGGTGATAAATAATGGGAACAAGATTTAATCCTAAAGAACAATACATGGGAAATTTGTGATGTTCCTAAAAGTGTTAATCTAGTAAGTGCAAAATGTGTGTACAAGATTAAAGTTGTTTCCAACGGTAAGCCCACCAAGCTTAAAACTTGCTTAGTGGCATGTGGATTTCAACAAAGAACCATATAATTGATTACAATGAAGTTTTTGCACAAGTTGCGAAATGGAATACCATTCACACTATGCTATCCATGGCAATAAGTAACAATTGGGATATTTTACATTTGGATGTCAAAACTACATTCTTGAATGACAATTTTAAATAACTAGTTTACATATTCATCCCTAAAGGATTCAACCACCCAAATTCATAAAACAAAGGTTGTCAATTGTTGAAGTCTTTGGACAAGCTTAAACAAGCTCCAAGGGCTTGGTTTGATAATATTGATAATTATTTGCATGAATCGGGACTCTCCCGGATAGAAGCAGATTACAACTTTTATCACATACGTGATGATGGCGGGCTATTGCTACTAATCTTGTATGTTGATGATCTTTTTCTGATTGGTTGCAACAAGGCAAAATTGAGTTGGTTAAAACACCAACTCCTTAACAAATTTTAAATGTATGATCTTGGCTCTCTGTGTTTCTACTCGGGGGTTGAGTTTCTTGTGTTAAAAGTTGGATTGATGCTCACTCAACGTGCATACATCCTACCCATATTGAAAGAATTTTGGATGGATGATGCTAATCTTACTTCAATTCCTTTTCCAGAAGGTTTAATTTGAAGCTAGGACATGAGTTAGATGCTAAATTGTTTAATGTCTCTATTTATTGTAGACTTGTAGGAAAACTCATCTACTTGTTCAATAGTCAACCAGATCTCTTGTTTGTTGTAGTTCTTAGCACGTACATGCATGACCCAAAGGAACAACATTGGCGGGTTGCTAAACACA
>Ga0209208_10005578_pt1 | contig 17516 bp, 11 predicted proteins | sample S1TSphfallax_3_FD_187694 | JGI IMG/M metagenome (GOLD analysis project Ga0209208, IMG submission 187694) | Host-associated microbial communities from peat moss isolated from Minnesota, USA - S1T2_Fd - Sphagnum fallax MG (SPAdes) (version 2) | ecosystem: Host-associated > Plants > Peat moss >... | reverse complement strand
TTAAAAGGAAAATCTGCAGGTTCTTTAATTAAGCAGGTTCTTTAAGGTTTTTGAAATAACCGGGACTAGTGGTTCTTTAATTCTGACTTTTTTTCAAAGATCTAGTGAAATTTGAAAATAAAAATAAAAATAATTCTGAAATATTTAAAAAACCAGAACTGATGATTCTTTAGAAAATTCAAAGAATTTCCACACAACACTTGAATATAGGTTTACATTTGGAAGTAACCATTAAAGGCCATGGTGCTTTGAGCCACCAAGGAGAATGAGCTTGTGGGCTTTGATATTCAAGCAAAGGACTTAGGACACACTTTGTGATTGGGTTGCATCTAGCTATAATTTTCACAAGAAGGTGTTGCAATGCAAAGGTATCATCATCCACATTATGTGCTTGTTTTGATGTTGTATTGATTGACAACCACCAAGTAACCTTGCTATTTGGTAGAGTCATGGTGATCGGTGGGCAACCCACCAATGAACCCATTTATGGATGGATGGATGGATGGATGGTAGGAAGATAACAAACTTAATGATTTAATAAAACACGCAAATTTAGCTAACACATTCCAATAAGAAACCCAAAAGACCAAAAGAAAGGAACTTCATTCCAAATTACCAAGATGTGAAATGCTTTTTTTTTTTTCGCTCAAGGCATGGAAGTCCAAAAGTCATATAGGTAAATCAATCAAGCTGAGGATGCTGGGTTGCTAAGGAAAGAATTTGTGGTGATAGAAACAACCATGGAGAAAAGCTCAAGCTTGTTGAAAAGGAACATATAGGTACACTACATTTCTTGGGTTTGTCCCTTTGCCATTCACAAGATGCACAAAATGTTGAATTCATTATTATTCCCTTGGTTGCTTGCAAATGCATTCTTGGCCCAACAATCCCAAAGGCCTTGTAGGTTCACCCAAAGGATTGATTATCCAAGTGGAAGGTTCCCGATCTTTGGGTTTGGTGTTGTTTTGATTGTCCTATGGGTCATATCGGTCATTGAAACTTAAACTCAACAAAAATTAATTTTAATTTTTAAAAAAAATTAAAATAAATAAATAAATAAACTTATTATTCTAATACCTGGAACCAAAATTGTGCTGAAATGAAATGGTGGGGGGGAGGGGGACTTATAATATTAAAACTCATCATTCTCTAAATCAAACAAATGAATTGTGGCAAGGTATCTATACTTGAGTGGTGAATTTTTTGACCTTTGAGTACACTAGAAACTATACCTATATCCTATGTATATGTGTGTGTATGTAATGAATGAGTGATGAATTGCAACTTTTGGTAAACTATAGAGGTTTGGCCTCCAAGCAACCCCTTTTCCACTATGACCTAAAAAAAGTCATAAAAAATAGTGAGAACTATTATGCTTGTGCTTGTCAAAAGTGGGTTTGTTGGTGGAGTTTGCTTGTGTGTGAGAGTGAGTGAGTGGATTAGTCTAGTAGCGAAGATTATAACACTTATACGATTTAGCTAATGATACAACTCTTGAGCCGAGATCAACAAGTTGGGTCTTCCTTTTGTGAACATTCATTTTCCTCTAGTTGGCCCAAGAATTTCTTGCCAAAATATTCACATTCACACAACCATATGATTTTTGGGCTCTCAAGCTTTGGGTTCTAGTGTTAAGGCCAACATTCCCAATCTTGAGCATTTGACAAATGAGAATGCTCCATTTTGAGTTTGGGCCGGTTCTTAACCCCAAGTGTAAAGCCATTAGACCTCAACCTTGAACATTCAAGTAGGGGTAGTAGGAATGCTCCATTTTGAGTGGGGTTGGTTCTTTGAGCCCTAGTTCTAGAGAGAGCCTACAATTGATGGAGCGAGTGATTGCATTTTGGTGGGTGGTGAAAGGAATAGTTTGGATGCTTACTTAAAGTTGATGAACATAGTAGAGAGATATTCATTTTGGATGGGTGGTGGATGGAATGATGAAGATAACTTATTTTTGGTCCTTGTATAAAAACAATTATTAACTGATTTAAATTAGGCTTTTTTTTTAAACATTTTTTTAAAAAATCATTTCTATTTAGGTATTTTTCTTCCTAAGTAGCAAAAATAGCAATTTTTTCTTCCACATCAAGTTCCCAAATAGTTCTCATCACATTTTTCTTGTTCCCATCAATAAACCCATCAAAATCCTTTTTGTTCTCATCAAGTTCTCAAACAGTTGCTATCAAAGTCCTGTTGTTCCCATCAAATAACTCATCAAAATCCTTTTGTTCCCATGAAGTTCTCATTGTTCCCATCAACTTCTTTTTTGTTCCCAACCCCAACCACACAAAGCTCTAACCTTCGGCATTTACTTAAAAGTTTTTCTTTGGCAACTTGGAAACTTGGCTATAGAGATGGTTCCATAGTGAGAAAGATGAAAAAAATTGTGCTTAAAAAAAATTTAAAATTAAATTAAAATTAAATTGAGAAACAGGGTGGTGCATGTCTAGTGCTGTGCAGTGAGAAAATGGCTATGGAGGATGGGCATAATAGTTTTTCTTCTTTTTTTTAAATTCAGTTTTGGGGTACAAAAAATTTGATGAAATTTGACCCAATTTTTTTCAATAAAAATTAGTCGAATTTACACTTGAAAAATAAAATATAAAAAAATTAGAAAAACACAAGAAGAGGGGAAAGGGGGGAAAAAAAACAAAAAAACAAAAAAAAAAAAGCTTGACAAAAAAAGTGAGATACTGAAAACACAAGTCTCAAGAGAGAGAAAGAGAAAGAGAGTGATGGGTAGTTGTAGTTGTTGTTGTTGGTGTTGGAATAGAAGAAGAGAGTTTTGTGAAGTTCAAGTGTTGCATGCAAATTGTGTTTGTTTGTTGGGTTGTGTATGGAGAGAATGAAATGGAAGCTATTGGAGGAGGAGGAGGCGGAGGATGAGGAGGAGGATTTTGCTTTTGTTACTTTCTATTTGGAAGAAAGAAAAACTCAAAACTTGTGTGGACTTTGAGAGTTGAGTGAAGAAGTTTGAAAGATCACAGCTTTCAGGCAGTCCAGATGTTCTTCTTGCCATTTTTTTGTTGCCATTGAAAGACACACAATTTCTTGCAAGGCATTTTGATGTGCCCAGGAAGTCCACATCATTGTGAGAGACAGAGACACAGAGAGAGAGAGAAGAGAGACACACACACACACACATCCAGCGATTTTGCAAGGCGTTTTCATGGGTGGGGCAATTCCACATTATTGTGAGAGAGAGAAAGAGAGAGAGAGAGAGAGACCCTGGATTTTTGCATTGAGGAGCTTGAGTTGGATTGCAAGATGTAGGAGGATGTGATGATGGGAGAGATGCTGGCAATGACACTGAAGAAGCATTGCAGGTGGGTGTGCTTCTTCTCTCTCTCAGCTGATTTCTTTCTTGCACAACAGGAATTGTTTTTTTGAAGAAGAAGCAATCTATGAGACAGATGACTCCATGGAACTTTTTTTGAAAGATTGCAAAGTGTAATGCTTCTTGTCATCTCTGCAAACTCAAGTGGTATGAGGGAGAAGAGTAAATTGGTTTGATTTCACAATCTGTTGTGTGACCCTTGAGGTTCTTTGTGCCCAGTCTTTTTGTTACATCTGATTTTGGCATGATGCAACCCAGGGCATTGAAGCTATTGTTTGTTTGTTTGATTGTTTGTTCATCACATCAAAGGTATACTAGCAACATACCTCAAGATCCAGAAAATGGAACGAAAATTGGAAGACATAATTTTCCTGTAGAAATAATTGCTAAGAAGTTTTATAAGCTATTCTGTCTGTCAATAATGAAGCTAGCATGTGGCAGCTGGAATTTGTCAGCAATTTTAGTCTCTAAGTCATCTTCTGCTTCTCTGCGAGTGGTGTCAATTGAAAGATCTCCCTTCAAAAGATCTACTGAAGCAGCAGCTGATGATGAATCTTCAAGAGTGGGCAATCTATCCTTGAGATTGAAGCTGTGTTTTCTTCTTTGAGCTGCAAGAAACACAGCCTTCAAACATAACACTCAAGTACAATCCAATTGAATCCTCACAGTCTAGAAACACAATCTGCCTCCCATTCTATGAGGCTTCTACAGACCCTCAAGAAAAAGTGTAAAGCAAGAGGAAGAGTTTCATTGCTATAGAGTTTCAGTGTTGCTAACTGTACCATTTGTCATCAACAAGGTTATTTCTGGGCTCTTCTTTGGTTGATAGTTGCCAGATACACTTACTCTTGCAGTAGAACAGTGCCTGCAACAACCTGATGTCTGTGTAATCCTAATTCACCCAACATTGCAAATTTTCAAAGAGGCAGAGTCTAATGAAATCTCAAGCATGAAGAATCTCAGAAGGACACTGCAGCGGGTTCTAACATTGGAAAGAGAGGTCTTGCACATTCCTGCAGAATCACAATGAAGACAGATTGCTGCAAACTGACAAGGATGGAACGGTGATCCTGGGAAAGAGTCAATTCATCTGTCATTGAACCTCTCCAATACTTTTGAGCCTGATCAGCCCACCATCAGTTTCAGTGGAGTAGTTATATTGTGACTGTAGAAAGGTTCAATGGAGATCTTGAGGCTAAGTGAGGTAGTACAAGTTCTGAACAATCTCATTTTTGCTGCCTAAGACAACAGTGCCACAGAGCTTTGATTCCCCATGTTTATTCATTTAGACTGTACATTATGCCCTGTTTGAGTGGAATGATAAACAAAATCACATTACGCGTTTGAAGATATATCCACTATGATGCAATCCCAAGGGAGCAGGCTTGGAAACAAGCTCATAAATCATCAATGAAGAAAAAAGTGTGGATCACCAGATTTGGGTGTGTCAGAAGACCCTGTGATTGGCCTTTTCTCCATCCTTAGATACCAGCTGATTTGGAGCTCCAAAAGAGGTGAGAACAGAATTCATACACCTCCCCAACCTCAAAGCTTTGGAAGAGTTTCAGTTTCATCACATGGCTGTTGCAGGACTAGAGACTAAGTATTTCAGAATCCATGAAGAAAGAATGTAGTAGAGACACACACATCCATTAAATACCCACAAGAAAGCTTTGTAGTCATTGACAAAGACTTCTGAGAGCTAGAGCCTCATGAGCTTGTGTTTCATGGCTTTTCTCTTCACAGGGCTGGAGAGTCCAAACTTGGCTGGTGACCTGAGAGATTCGATGGAGGATGTCACACCTGAACTCATGAAACACAATGCACTGGGAAGTTTGAAAAACATCAAGGTTGATGTTGCTGGCTTCACAGGGTTGCAATTGTCAGGCAAGGCAGCTGGTATACAGCTTTCAGTCATGGAGGAAGTCAGGAAGTCGTTGAAAGAGCACACCCAAGCAAGTGTCAAGAAGCTTGAGGTTCATGACATGCGCCTCACATGGCAAAAGGTTTCAGACACTGACCTGAAACCATTGATGGAGAAGCTTGTGGACTCATTTGCAGAATTGCCATCTCCATTTTCTTCTTCTTCTTCTTCTTCTTCTTCTTCTTCTTCGGACAAAAACTCACCTTCACCTCATGAGTTTCCTGAAGCTCAGCTTCTTTTTATTGCCACCGAGAATTCAACTTGCAAACCTCTTAGTCAGGCACCACCATCAGCAGCAGTTTCCTCCACTCCCTTTTTGTTACTAAGGATTCCTTTAGATATTGAAACTCTCAAGAAGCTAGTTGAGCAACACCAAGCCGCCACCTTGAAGCCTGCAAATGGTAAGGATTTGAAGAACCAGAGTCAAGCTCCAAATCCCGACAGCAAGGACTCAAGTTCTTCTGTATGCAAATTTCCTGGAGTCCCTTCTGATGGGTCTTTCAAGCCACCTCAGCAATCTTCAAAGGTTGTCACTGACCAGGATTGTCAGTCCTTGAAGGTTCCTCCTATATTGCAGCCAGATGGGGTGAATTCAAGCTGTTATCTCAAAACTTCGGCAGAGTTGCAGTCTCCAGGTTCTGCAGCTCAGTGTGATGAGCCTCAGCTTCAGAACTTGCAGTTGCCCAAGATGCAAGCACAGCAGGAGCTTGACATAAACCAGGATCCAGATGAGGACCAGCACCATGATGTGGTTATCTTAGAGCTCCAAGACTTTGAGCATATGGATGAATGGAGACCATGGGTGGAGGAGGAAGATGGTGATCAAAAAGACACTGGGCTGGAGTTTCTTTTCCCAGCCTATGTCAAGTACCAAGTTTTTGTATCTGAATCTGAGGAGGAGGAGGATCATGACAAGAGAGAGACAGTAGTACTTAAACCACCAGTGAAAGTAGCAGAGATGGTTCCAACTCAACACAAGAAGGCAGGTGCATCCCATGGCTCTCAATTGGAGTCCTCTTTAAGATTCAGAGCTCGAAAGGGTGGGTTGAAAAAGTCGCTGCCCTGCATAGGAGTTGCAGATCTGTTCAAAAGAGCGAAACAAGCTGTGAGCTTTACTGATGAAGCTCAAACAAATCATACATATGAGGATGATGATGATGATGATGATGATGATGATGAGGATGAAATCTACCCAAGCCTAAAGAGCTGGGAGATTCAAGACGGCAAAGAAACTTCCCAACTCCTCTCCAAAAAACACAAGCTACGAGCAAAAGCAGTTAAACTGCCAACCCGCAAATTTACTCGTACTCCTCAATCTTCCAAACATTGGATTGGTACAACAACAAAACCCACTACTCTAGACTCATGTTCTTCAGAACAAGAAACTGGGAATCTACATAACATGAACCCATCATCCTGTGGAAGCACAACTTTTACTTGCCCAAGGGAACTACTTGAAGTCTTCAAATCCATGAAGGATAGATCTAGGACTTATAGGTTCAACAGAAGTAGTACTTGTGTGACCCCCAAAGAGACAAGCTTTGGTGGATCGGCACTTACAGATGCTCAACAGATTAGACAAATACTGAGAGCCAGCCATAAGACGTTTGCCAGTTTGAGCACATTTGAATTGTTGTGTCTGGAGTTTGATTGATGCTGTTGCAGCAAATCCTCCTCCATCTCCGTGTACATAAAATTTCAAATATGTAATCTAGTAGTCTATGTCTCAGCATACATTTGAAGAAAAAAGTTGAAATTTATAACCAGTTCTTCAAACTGTTTTTCAATTGCAAGCAACATTTGCAACTAAAAAAACCCTTTGGTTGTGTACAACACATTGCACACAACAATAGTTGCAAACAACATCACATCATCACTAACTTCATTTTTTTGGGATGAAGTACGTGATCAACACATATAATTTCATCCTTCGACTAGACTATATACATATTGTCGTCGACATTTGCAACTCAAAAACCCTCTTTGGTTGTGTATGACACATTGCACACAACAATATAATTGCAAACAACATCACACCATCACTAACATCATTTATTTTTCGATGAAGTACGTGATCAACATATACAATTTCATCCTTTGACTAGGTATTTTTACTATGGGTATTTTATTGTTTTGTTTCATTTGAATACAATAGATTGTAATATCATAATATGTAATTAATTTTAAGGGGGAAATTAGAAACAGAAGTGAAAAAAATATGAAATATTTTAATATTTATTTTATCTATGGTTGCATGTAAAAATTACAAAATCAGATTTTTTGGATTTTTCAATGTTGTTCAATTGGCCCTCAACATCTAAGTTGCATGGATTGAGGTGGCAAAGTTCTAAGTAGACATATTGCTAACATGGCTATATAATTCTTTTGGCCATATGAAGATGGTGATAAGGAAAAACAAATGTTCAAGGTATGTGGCAACATGGACTTGTTACAAGTACACGTAAGGTTGCAAGGGAAGTGAAAAAGTTATAGCGATAAATGAAAAACTTCAATTGTGCTAATGAATAATTTGACAAATGCAAATCTCCAAATTGTTTCCAATAGAAAACAAGTAAATAAATGACACACGTGAAACTAAATATATTAGATTTGAATTAAAGGATTTGAAACCTTGTTATTAAAAAATCATTCAACTTGTGCAAAAAAATCATTTGGAAACCAAAAAAGTAATAGAAGGTTGGCAATCACCATGTTGTGGCAAATGTAAAAGGCAAATGGCACTACACTAAAATGTGACATATGTTACTCCACATATTATGTTGTTTGTAATAAGATACGTTAATGGCAATTACATGACTAGTTAATAATATTGAATTCATGGTAGTCATGATTATAGGAGGGAAAATCAATCTTGATATATTAATTGATAAGATCATGAAATCCTACCTTTTTCTTTTGATATATCAATTAGATAATAGATATTTACTAATTAAATTATGTGTAGACATGTGGTCAGTCATCTAAGGTGAAACCACATGGACAAGAAGAAATTCATTTATTATTTCAATTCTAGCCACCAAATCCAGAAGATTTGTATAAAATTTAGGTTTTTAGTAGTGTATGTAATGTAGCCATATGTCATATGGAACATATCAAATTCGCCCTTTGGACAAACCATAGTGCCACAAGGTAGTAATCCCACTAAATGGACTCAAATGAATGTGACATGGTTGCACATTCAATGTGCCCTTTACATTAGTTTGACATACCTCACATGCACATCATGTACAATCTCCATATATACCTATGTGACACACTCCCAAGTTCCTTGTTGGACCCAAGTTGGGTCCAAGTCAGTTAAACAGCGGAATTGTTCGAAATTCAGGGCACGCTCCCAGCTCTTAGCACTAAAAGGGGTAGAGAGGCATGTTGAAGCTCCGAGATGGGATTAGGAAGAGGGACAAGCTTTAGTTACTCACTCGAACCTGCATCAAACCAACCAACAAGTTGGTTAGTTCACATTTTGGAGCACCCTTGGTGCTAGGATAAGCCACGGGCAACCCTGGACTCACAAGACTCACCACGGCATGGACTCAAGGGAAGCCACCACCTTCCCCCATATAATATTCTCTATGTCTCTCCGCAACACCTACATCCAAATGGTTTTTTGTCCCGGGACTCCCAAGGAGGAGTCCCAAAACTATCTCAGTTTGGACTCCTGGGACTTTGTGAGTTCATAACTCTTTGTTTGGACCTCCAATTGGGATGAGGTCTAAAGCAAACTTGTAGCTCTCCTTGAGAGCTTTCTAGTGATGTGTCGCACTCCACCTGCACACACCGGGGTTGGGTCGATTCCCGACTTTTAGTGGTCGGGAGTCAAACTGTCGGTTTGACTCCCGGCCCTTCTTTTTGCCATAACTTGTATTACAAATGTCCAAATTGCTCATGCGAAGCCATTTTCGACATCTACACTTTGATAGCTTTCCAATGATATAAATAAGGCCTCAAGGCAAGGTGTTTTGACTCCTACAATCGAACTCTGAAGTTTTGGGAGTCCCGGAGGACTCCCAAGTCCCCATTTCGGGAGTGTGAGTGTCATCCTCACACTCTTACAAAAGTGAAGTTGCGACACCTATGCTAGGACTTTTCACATTATCCAACCCCACCACTAATTCCTTCAATTCAATGTGATATTTACAACAACATGTGTTTCATTGTTTCATATACTTAACAAACCAAAGCATGAAGGTTAGGAAATGAATGAACTCAATTTGGACATTTGGATTTGTTAACTTGAAGAGAGTGAAAAAATTGAGTTGCAAAACACAAAAAGGATAATTTGATTAAGAAATTTTCCTTTAAAAAGAACCTCAAGGATTTTTAAAAAGTAACCATGATTTTGCCATTATGATATTTGAAACTTTTTTAACAACAAAATGGGAAAATAAACCAAACTAAGGTTTTTTACAAATTTATGGTTTGTTTTCAATTTTTGCAAATCTTGGAAGTAATCTAACACAAGTTTTTTCAACAATAAGTGACTAAACAACTCCATGACAATTTGCTCGAAATACAAAATAGTCCTTCCCAAAAACTCACTTATGAACATGAATTCCTACCTTCCTTGCGTATGGAACATTGTCCTTTTGAACCATTCGTGAGTTTGTTGAAGAAAACACGTAGAAACACCATCGATACATTAACAAAACTACTATGTAATTACATCATTTTAATGTTTATCCTCAATGCAAACTAAGGCTAGTTGAATTCCATATTCATGATGTTGATTATAAATTATTTTTATCTTTCACCTATGAACAAAATCCTCAAAATCCTTTTAAGGCCTTTCAAAATCACCTTCAACCCTTAATTACTTGATCTTTTAATAGAAGAAGATTTGAAACCTAAACACATGACAAGAGATCTAAACTCCTTCCGATCCACACCATTCAAAATTTAAACTCCCTCCAGTACTTTTAACCTCTTATAACACTGCTTAAAAGCAATTTTGGCACTAAAAGCACAATTTGAAATTATTTAAAGACATGTTTTTGGATTTTTTAAAATATACACCTTAACATAATAGTATTAAAATTTTAATTAATTATTTTAATTATTTTTAAATTTTAAGTAGCCTAGGAATAACCTAACGTAGCTTACAAATAGGCTATGAAAAGAATGTGAACAATAATATGTGTTGACAAATCATTTAACTTAATTAAACAATGGTTTAATGGTTAAATATTTTTTCCTTAAATATGGAATTGAAGGAGGTGAAGGTTTAAATCTTCATATTTGCATTTTCAATTGGTGGGCTAGGTTTCTAGGTTCCTATTAGCTTAAGTGACTAGGTGTTTAACATAAGTTCTGAACCTAACTATGAACTAAAATACTAGTATAATGAATTCGATTGACTAATCCATTTATCCATAGCAATGAGTCTTGTTCGTTAGGGAGTTACCCAATTCCACAATGGTAAATTTCTCCAAGTTCATTCATAATTTAATGAAATATTGAGTGAATTGGGACAAATATGGTGTAATGTATGGAAAAAACATGATTAAAAAATTAGTTGTCCATACAACTCCCTTTGAATATAGCCATGCCCATAACTCTATTAAATAATATAAAATAATATAATACATGTACTTTAAAAATGACCTCAATGAATAACAAATTCATAAAGTTGTTTTTCATCGTGTGTCCATAACTTTGAACTAAGTAGTCAACAATAGTGTAATTCATGTACCTAAAACAAGAACTTGATGTATAACAAATTCAATAATTGAAGGGTGACAATTAGGTCCTTAGGTTCAAAGTGCTTAGATTTCCATTAGGAAGTGTGTAGGCTTTTCATCATAAACTTTAGCCTCCAAACACTTTCTTGTGACATTAGATTTATTAAAAGTTGTACAAATTTCAATCACTCACCATAATTACAATTTTTTTCGCAACATTTGTGTGTTCATTAATCCTTTTTTCTTAATGGAAAGTGACCACAGAGGGATGCATGTATCATTAGCCTTCCACCTTCAATGTGCATTAGAAATGTCTTTAAGGTGTATACCTAGAATTATTACAATGCTAGTCATGGAAGAAAATGTGCATGCATTAATGCTTGCAAAAATGAAACAATGTTTATTAGTAAACTCAAGATTGGAGTTAAACTTTCTTACCTCCTATATAGACTTGTTCGCTCCTACAAAAACTTCTTGTTGTGCAATAACAATCTTGGTAGGGAAAACATGGTTAAATAAATCAAGTTGTATATTGGGATTTGAAAGGACCTTTTAAAACACAAGTTTGTTGTTTTGTGGTTTAAAACAAATGATTAAGGGCCTTCAAAATGTAATTTGAAATGGTTGTTTATCTTTGTTGTTCATGATTATCCATCACATTTTTTACCAAGCAATCACCACTTGCATTTTTTGCCCCCATAATTCATACTTTAATTGATTCAAGCATCATCAACATTAACATTTGTTTTGGCTTGTCCAATAAATTTGAACCTCTTGCAACAAATGTTGGGCTAATGGTTTCCTAATGTTTTAAGTCTTGAGAAATGCACATTTTGTGACATTGTTTGTCAAATGTGAGCCACAAAATGTTGGTATACTCAATACTTCTTAAACCTTAACATGATCATTTGCAACCTTCAATGATCTAGTGCAATGAAAAAATGCATTTGTTATTAGGATTAGAAACATGCACCCATAACCTTGAAAATTCACATAAACCCAAGATCAATATTCACAACATGCATGAACAAAATCAAGAAACAACTTTTTTTCCAATTCATAATTAACTAACACATTCAACTTTTCAACTCAAAAGTAGTTGACAATCACAATTCTTTCACAAAACATTTGCATTTTAGCCTTACAATCAAGATTTGAAACACACAAGCTTGTAAAAACCACACAATAAAATTAGTTATTGTTCACAACAAGAACAAACTTGACACATTTTTGTGACTCGAAATCAATCGCAACATGATCACAAATCAAGCTCCTTCACAACCCTAAACCCTAAATGATTAGATTCAACAAAATAATGCAACTAGTAAATGTTATCAAAATATGTAGATATGGCTTTATGTAGATTAATTGATGCCACAAGAAGGAACTTGACACCATAAACATTTGATTTAACACAAAAAGGAAATAGAACAAGTGTGAACGACTTGAGGTGTGGCTTCCAATAACACTACATTTTTTGAGTAAAAAAGGAATGCAAGTTGAACTAGAATGGGGGCACAAGAAGCTTGATGAGTTTGCTAATGTAATGATGTTCCCAACATCAATGTGATTGATAAATAAAAGATTAGTTGGGACCAAGCTTGAACAAAAAAAAATTGTTAACACCTATTGGTAATAACACAACTTACAAGCAAAAAGAAAAAGAAAAAAGAGGGAATGAAAGAGGGGGAAATTAACGAATGATGAATTGGACCCACAATTCCAACCAAAAAATTCAAAACGTAACAATTTACCCTATTGATGTCATCCCCACTTTTAACAAGTGGTTCACCTCAATGTTGTTGAATATATCAAAACTAATTGGAATAAAATATTTTATATTAGATAATGCACTTAATGAAATTTAAAAAAAAAAAAAGAATGGTCTCCAAAAGGACTTTCTAAAATCATATTATTTTGGCCCTTTCTAAAAAACTTATTATTCTATCCTATTATTAATGACACCATCCATCACTATTCTAAATAAGTAATCATCCACATGATTTTTGAGGATTTTTTTTTCATATAGTGCATGATAATGAAAATTATGAATTCGTTTTTGAGTCTGATAATGATTGTCTTTTCATGCAAGGACTTTTCAATAGTACTTCATTTCCTTTACATAATCAATATGCTTATGATTTAATGAAGATTTATTAACATGATAATTTATTTCATAAAAATGAATATCTTCTAAAATATTACAAAATAAATAATGTCTAAGACCATTTTAATCCATTGTAGTATTGGAAAAATGAGCCTATGACATACATATAGGCACATTATAATTAGCAACTACCCCTTGTTTGAATGTGTGTAATTTCTTTCCAAGTTCACACAAAGATGTGATATTTTTATTTGTGATTTTGTTACTACAATCAATGTGTGTGAAACTAATCTATTCCAAATGTTTATAGATCCAATCATGAAGTATGGGGAAAAGGATGGTGTGTTTAGGGCTTTTTCTAAACATTGTTGATCATGGAAATGTTGGTCTCAACTTTTGATTAGTGTAATAAATAGGTCTTGAGTATGTTGCCTTTCAATTTTATGAACACACATCCATGGTTCACAAGTAGGATTCATTTTCAAAGGCAATTAATGTTGTTTCTCATTTTGACTGGTTTGTTGAAATTGAAATTGTGAAGGAGTAATGCACTTCAACTATTGTTGGCCTCATTGAAAGCTTCAACCTTAACATTATGAATGTTATTTGGGCCATTTACCCATAGTTTGGGGTGCAACCTAAAGCTAATCAAAATGTTCTAGGTGCATTTGAACATTCTCAAAGCTCATTATTGTTTTGGCAAGAATGTTGGCCCGAATCAAATATTTTTCTTGCCACTTTTGATGAAAGACTATTAGATCTATATGCATTTTTTTTTCAAGGTCACCATGTTTGTCAATTACCATGCTACCATGAAGCCTTTGCATGACTATAATCCTTAAAACAAGTTGTGCAACAACTTGGCCACAAATCAATTTTGGACACATTAGTTGTTAGAATGGTTCAAGTTCATCAAATTATCAATGTACATGGTGATGGGAAGCATAAAAGATGAAAGGTGATTTTTCAACTTTAAGTATCATGAAAAACAAAGTCAAAAATTGATTGACAATTCATTTAGATTTCACTGTTAAGATGTTTGCCCAAATGTTTTTCACATGGACACCTTTCCCTTTGTTGCAGCAATTAGGGTTTGGAGTATTGCAAAGACTTGCCATGGAAGAGTAATTTAAAAAGCCAACAACTCCTAGAATTTTATAGCACTTGAGCTCTAAAATTTATATTGCAAGGGTAGATGCACAATCACATATCTCATTATTGTGACAAAACAATGTTTTTTTTCTTGGGTACCCTATATTTTAATGCATATGGTGATTAATATATCTTTAGATTTATTAATTGGGACTTGGATCCAATTAACAAATTTCACTATGAAAATAATTATGTGATCATTTATTGATAAAAACAACTCATTTGTTAGTAGTAATGGACTTTTGAAATTGAAAAATATGGACCAGTCATTTGAATAGACCATCAAAAAATAGAAAAAAAATATTGATTCACATTCCAAATTTGTTATTGGGACTCAATATATGATGTAATAAAAAATGATAAATTCATATGAAAAATCTTTTATTTGAAAACCTTAATTGTTTGATGGTTAGGGACTTTTGAATGGTTAAAATTTAACCATATTTTCATATGTCCATATGAGTTGCAATTTTTATTTGTTTTTTCTAAAAGCTTTATGTAAGTCATTATTCATTTAAACTTTGTGGGTTTTCCTTTTAGGATTTTCAAATAAAAAATGACATTGGCTAAATAAAAGTTTTCACATAGATTTGGGAATGTTTGTAACTGATTGAACATGTATTATTCAAAAATTAAAATAATAACAATTTTTTTAACGTAACAATCATGCCCATTTGAATTATTTTTAAAAACCTTGTACGGACTTATAGAGAATGTAATTTCTACCAATATTGAGACATTCAATCTTTCATTCACCTGCAAAATTTGTTGTAATTTTTGTTGGTTATCAATAGAACTAGAATATGAATATTTTTTCAAGTTTCATCTTGTCATATTTTTGGATTATTGCAATGTTCACTCATGTTTTTTTGTTTGCTAGTTTGTTTGCTTTGTTCATTTCTACATGCATGTTGTTGGATTGTGTTCTTTGGGTTTTTTAATTCAATTTGGTGCACAACATTTGTGGATTAGCTCTTCATTGCATTTTGTTTGTTTGAAACCACTAATTGTTCTTTGTCATGGTTAGATCCATCTTCAATTGTAATAGTGGGCAAGGTCTTAATGAGTGATGTTCAATTCATTTAGAAGATTCTTTTTCATGTGTGCATTGTGTATGTTCTACTTGTTGTTACATGTATTTGCCAATTTTTTTTAGATGATATTACATCTAATTGTCATTTTTTCCACATGGAATTGCATCTAATTACCATTTCTATCACATGGAATTGCATCTAGTTGCCATTTTTTTTCCACATGGAATTTCACATAGTTGCCAATTTTCAACATTGCATTTGACTTGGTTGCATCCTTTGGCAAAATTGCCAAAACAATAATAGCCTCTTTCGTCTATTTAAAATTGGAGTTAATAGGTAAGCTTGTTTCTGACTTTGCAAATTTCTCCCTAGCCATGCATATTCTCCTTTAAAAACTGAAGGGCTGCTGCCAAATTTTGCTATATGGAGCAGCTAAAGGTAGCCACTTCTACAACTTTTAAAGTTTAAAAAATAAAGTAAAAATTAAGAATTAATTGAAATTTATAAATAAATAAATAAATAAATAAATAATAGATAAATAGAATAAAATTAAAAAAAAATCTACCCCAAAAAAAAAATGGCAGAAAGATGAAGTTTGAATATTAATCTTAAATATAGTTTGAACACTAAATTTCTGCGCCAAAAATAAAAAAAGGAAAAAAGAAAAAAAGAGGAAAAAAGGCGCGCACATTCTTTCCGTTTCTCATCCATCACATTCCGTTCGTAATTCCACCTGTGTGGTTTCTGGAGACCCATTCTGTCATTTTTTTCATCCAACAGATTCCACTCGGAATTACTCCCCCGTGGTTTCCGACGATGACGATTCTGTCTGGTTCCAAAGCCCCAACTTACTATTAGTCCACGCGGTCCGTTTTCCTACCACGATTCTGTCCGTTTCTCATCCAACTGGGTTTCCAATACGCGGCCCCACTTCCACCACGCGTGAACTCCATGTGGTTTTCCCGTTCCCAACAAGGCGTTCTGTCCGTTTTTCATCCAAAAAATTAGGTGCCGTGAATTCTTTTCAGTGGCTCTTAGGCTTCGCACGACTTCGCCCAATCAAAAGCGTCTAATAGTACACGTGTCATGTTATCATTGGTCGAATTCCCTGGAAGGATAGGGTGCGCTCGACACTCGCTCAGTGCAAATGTCTGCTTCGATTTTGTTTCCTGAAAGTTCTTGCGAGAAAAGGAATTAGGGTTTCACGCGTTGTTGTTTGTTGCTCCGCCTGTTGGAGCTCGCGAGTGTGTTTTCCCTCGTGCGTGATTTGTTGCGAGAAAGAAACAAAGAAAGGAACGAAGGAACGAAGGAAGGGTGAGAGCTGTGGGGAATTCTTTTTTTCTCCTTCTTTGATCAGTAATGGCGACTGCAGCATCGGCCATCAGTAGCTCCACATTTGCTGGTCAATCTGTCATCAAAGCTCAGTCCGAGCTCTCCCGGAAGGTCGCCAATGTCGATGCTCGTGTCTCCATGCGTCGGAATCTCAAGTCTACTCCCGGATCCCAGATATCCTCGTCGGAGGGAGGTCTGGGCGACACAGAGAGAAGAAGAACAGGAACAACGGCAACAACAACAACAACAACAACAACAACAACATTGAGAGCAGCTCAGAATGCAGCTGCAATTGTATCGGCAATGTCAGGAGGGACACCAGTGAGATCCACAAGCATTTTGGTAGTCGGAGCAACAGGCACACTGGGACGGCAGGTGGTGCGGCGAGCTCTGGATGAAGGCTATGACGTGCGTTGCCTTGTGCGCTCGCGACCTGCTCCTGCTGATTTCCTGCGAGATTGGGGCGCCACAGTCTTCAATGTACATGCCCTCTTCGTGCTCCCTCTGTCCGTCCGTCCGTCCGTCTGTCCGTCCTTTGTTCCTCCCTTTGTGAGTCAGCCACATTCTGTCTTTCTAGAAAGCACTGCTCCATGGCACTTATCAATCACAGGTTCCAGCTCTGCACTGGATGATAGCAAAGATGAGAGGGGAAGGGCTTGGTAGCAAAGATGAGGAGGAGGAAGACTGAAGTGTCTCTCATATCAAAGAAAGGAGGGGGAAGAAGATGATGTAGCAATTGGCAAGAATTGTTAGTTTCCTGTCGAGGAGCAGTGGATGTTCTGACGCATTTTAGTGTTGCAATCTGTGATCAAAGGGAGACTTGAACAAGCCTGAGACATTGCCTGGTGCGCTTGTGGGCATCCATACTGTGATTGATTGTGCAACTGGGCGACCTGAGGAGCCCATTCGAAGAGTGAGCTCCAAACAATTT
>Ga0209208_10005577_pt1 | contig 17523 bp, 20 predicted proteins | sample S1TSphfallax_3_FD_187694 | JGI IMG/M metagenome (GOLD analysis project Ga0209208, IMG submission 187694) | Host-associated microbial communities from peat moss isolated from Minnesota, USA - S1T2_Fd - Sphagnum fallax MG (SPAdes) (version 2) | ecosystem: Host-associated > Plants > Peat moss >... | reverse complement strand
TGTGGTTATCAACATGTCCTTCTGATGTTCAATCATGATTATTTTGAAAGGGTTTTAATGTTTTATTGCCATTTGTGCCATATGTAATTAAGATCCAATTGGCCAATAACATTTGTCTTTTAAAATATGTCAATATTGTTAGTCAAGTTCCCATATGAATGATGAAAGGCATATGAAAAATATGAACTAAACTTAGCCGATTTTTATATTAGATGTAACTACATTGTATTCATAATGTTTTCAACTTCAATTTTGTTGTGGCCCAACATTGCACCACCATCATCATTTATATGAACTTATGACTTTGTTACAACTATAATTTTGGGCTTAGGATCAAAGTTTGGGGGAATACAAATAAAAATAGGTCAACAATTAAGCCAAAATATGGGAGGATACAAAAGAAACAATTGTATAATTCAACAATCATCATATTTCCAAAAATTGGCACAAATTGATTTTGACCATTTGATTAATGTTTATTTAGTGATGGTTATGTACTATTCTTTTTAAATTGAAATTTTTTAGAAGTCGACACATGTATTTTAAAAATGTCACTGACCATACACAATCAATGGTTGATATAACCACTAATGAATGTGTAAATCAAGGGGAAAAATTCTCAAAATGTTTGAGTTGATTTCGATATTATATTTCAATAAGATATATAAGGTCGTGAGGTTGCATGCTTAGAGAAAGGTGTTTCTCAATAGTTATGTTGTTTTGAAAAGTTGGGACATAAAGTGCAAAAAACAACTCATGACCATTCAAAATCTAATTTGAAGTGGCACTTGATTATAAGGACTATATGAAGTTTGAAAGTTCTTGATGAAGGTTCCAAGAAGCTTTCACATGTGATGTTGAATTATGTTTTTATATAAATGTATGCCCCCAAAGTTACAAGATACCAAATGATACTATAAGAAGATTTAGTGACACTAGAGAATTTTGGCATTTTGATGTAGTCCTCATGGAGATATGTAAAATATGTTATACAAATAGTAGTGCCATTTATAAGAATTTGGGTCATTGTTGAATTTGGATGAATCTTTGATGAATCTTACATTACATTAACTTATTTATTTATTTATTTATTTGAGGTGATTGAAAAATAGTTGTGGGGTATTTTGTCTTAGTCATCCAAAAAGCTATTGCCCCCTTTCTCCTAGTCACAAAGAATTAGAAAGTGCACATTTAGTTTTCAAGATTTGGATGTTATTGAAAATTTTAAAAATTATCGTTGATATATACCACTTGACAAGATTGAAAGTGCATTAGTTTTGGTTTCACCTATTCACTTGGCAAAAGTAATGGTAAGAAACGATGTGATTAAATAACATGTGAAAAAACACAAATCTTTTTATAACTTTCAAATGGAAGTATAAGAAAAGGGTGACTAAAATCTCATGAAAAATAAACATAGGAAAAAAAGGTCACAACTTTAGTTTATAGGGAATTTTACATTTAATGCATACTTGTTTAAAAGACACCCATATAATCTATTTGGAATTTGAAGACCTATGTATGATGACATTGGAACATTGTGGCAATCTCAATATGATTAGATATTGAAACCTTGCATGTCAAGTAACTTATGAACTATGCATTTTTTATCATCTACATTTATGGAAATTTGTCAAAACTATATAACATTACAGCACTACCGAAAGAATAAAAATGAAAGGAAAAATGAAAGCAACACAAAGCTTGATAGAAAAAAAAAAATTGGGTTAGATTTTAAAGCATAGACTTTATTCAAAAAAGTTATGATAAGATTAATCAATAATAAACTCTTAGTGAACAATAATAAACTTCACAAGAACATACTTGACCTATCAAGGTGTTGGCACCTCCAAGTCAAGCTCATTGGCAAAGGGTCGATAAGAGTTTCACCTACACACCACTAGGTTTGAACCAAGGACCTTTTTGATCTCGGAAGGTCCAAAAATGGGCTACACCAATGTGCCATCACCTTGGTTTTGTTTTCAAAGTTTCATTTCAAAATTGGGTTGTAGCAAAAGGCTAATTCCATGGTCACAAGAACCTGAACACTCCACAATTGGGCTTTAACACCCCCCCCCCAGAGTCCAAACCGAAGAACCTGCCAAACGCTGGTCTCGAAGTTCGAACCCACAACCTAAGAATAACAATGGAAACCTCAGAACCACCCTGAGAACCGCCGGTTATTTCTCGTGGCCTTCCCCCCCTCCCTTTCTCTCTTTCTGATAACCGCCCGACACTGGCCAAGACTCGGACAAACCAGACCGAGAGCGATTAGGGTTTGGAGCTTCCCGCAGGGAGGGAGGGAAGGAGAGAGAGAGAGAGAGAGAGAGAGAGAGCGCGGGGAGAACGAGAAAGAGGGGGCGAGAATCGAGAGAGAAAAACAAGGAAGATTCTTGTTACGGAGTTATGAAGTTTGGTGCTCATTTTTGTGGTTGGCAAAGAGAGGAGATGGGAATTCGGGTTTTGTTCGTTTGGAGTTGAGTAGGTTTTGTCGGAGAGAAGATGGTGTTCTGCGTCTTCTTGTTGGTGTGTGTGTTTTTGCAGAATTAGGGTTTGGAGCTTCGCTTCTGTCCCTCTCGCAAAGAAGGGGGGACAGACACACACAAGACACACAAAACGAATAACACCGTTGTTGCATTTCTTATATACACAAGAAGACACCATGTTGAAGCGGAAGAGGGAGTCGTCGCCTTCATCAACTCCTTCGCAAGGCTACAAACTGTCGCGTCAACGGTCATCTGAGGTTGTAATACCTGGCCATAATGAGAGCTTGGAGAATGGTGTGGTGAAGGAGTCGTCGGTTGGGGTTGTTGAGCATCTCCATCATGTCTCTTCTTCCGCCGCCGTTGAAGCATTGGTGCAGCCTGAGCAGCAGCAAAAGACAATGGAGGTGAGGCCGCCGCCAGAGACAGAAATCCAGGAAACAGCAGCAACCACAACATGTTCTCCAGCTATGGAAAATAACTCACACCACGACAACGACAAGAAGATGATGATGCAGCAGGTGACCACCTCTGAATCTACAGAGCAACAAAAACAGCAGCCACAGCAAGGTTCTGCGTCAAAAACTGAGAACGGAAATGCTGGTGATTCTGCATTAGGGTTTGGAGCCTCCGTAGCATCCACATCACAAACACCACCGCCAGTAGTGGCAGAGGTATTGCACACGGTTCCCAGCCATGCAGGCTGGTTTTCATGGACCAAGATTCACACACTGGAGAGGCAGGGTTTGGCAGGGTTATTCAATGGCACATCCGTTGCACATACACCAGAACTGTACATGGAGTACAGAAATGCAATTGTAAACAAGTATAGAGAGGATCCGACTAAGGTCATTAGCATTGCGGATATAATGCAAGGCAATCTGGGTGGTAATGTTGTTGTTGTAGATGAGAAATCGATAGCACGAGTACTAGGGTTCTTAGACCATTGGGGTCTCATTAACTATCAAGCACCTGAAGACTGGCTCCCTACATGGCCAAACAAAGAAGCTGCTGATTCTCTTCTGGAGGTGGATGAATCGGGTGTGAGTCAGGCGTTGTTGCCACAAACGGACACAAGCTTGTATAAATCTCATAAGTCTCGGTCTCCTGCATCATCGAAGCAAAATGCCACAAGCAAACAAAGCATTATGAAACAAACTGCTGCTGACCGAGCTCTTGCAGAAGCTTTAGAAAAGCTTCAAGGACCAGAGGTGGAGTATCATTGCAATTCTTGTGCTGCTGACTGCTCCAGGCAACGCTACCATTGTCAGAAGCAGGTGTGTTCTTCGATTCCCTTCTGTCCCATGGCCTGCAATTTTTTGCAGCTTATTGCAATTATGTTACAGCTGAGTTTGGTCAGACTTACCAAGGGTGTGTGTGTTCTTTTTTCCTTTGCAGGCAGATTTTGATCTCTGTCCCGACTGCTACAATGCTGGGAAGTTTGGGTCAGATATGATGTCTACAGATTTCATGAGGATGGATGTCACAGAAGCAGCAGATGCAAAGGGAGAGGGTTGGACTGACCAAGAAACCCTCCTGCTTCTGGAAGCACTGGAGCTCTATGGGGACAACTGGAATGAGATTGCTGAGCATGTGGCTACCAAATCAAAATCACAGTGCATTCTGCACTTTATCCGCCTGCCTATTGAAGACCCATTTTTGGATGACACAGACACATCGACACTGCCTTTTAGCGCACCCTCTCCACCATCTGTGCTGCAGACAGCTAGCTCCTCAGAAGGAGAACAGAAAGTTGAGCTTTCATCAGAGAAACCATCTGAAAGCCTTGCCCCAAAGGTAGTCAGTAACAACACAGGAACAGAATCAGCTTCAAAACGGTTATCTGCACCTCCATCTGGTGTAGCATTTGCAGATGCTGGCAACCCTGTCATGACCCAGGTATGTAAGAGATCCCCTCCATGAATCATCTTCACTGTGATTTTTTTAGCAGTTTTCTTGTGTGCATAATTTTTTCCCTGTTAAATGAGGACGTTGTTTGAAGATACCCTGAATTCTCAGGGTTGACTAGCCAGTAGGATCATAGTTTTGGAGCACTTGAAATCATCACCTTGTTTTTGAAGGCAACAGGGTATTCATGATGAAGATGTTTGGCTGAAACTGATGTTTTATTGCAAATCAAATAGTGTCATGCTTGACACATTTTCCTTTTGGGTTGTAGGTGGCATTTCTTGCAGCTCTTGTCGGTCGAAATGTAGCTACAGCAGCTGCTCAGGCAGCATTAGCATCACTTACAGAAAAGGAACCAGGACCTCGCCTAGCTGCAGGCACTGCCATAGTTCTTGATGCTCCAAAGGTGAAAGAGCTCCTCCCAAGCGGTTCTCATCCTGACAGGTTTTTTCTCATCACCTATACCAGTGACCCATTGGCTTGTCCATAGGAAAGACTTGGGATTGCAATGATGCTTTGAATTTCTCAGTCATGTGTGCATTTGGTCCAACAATTTTTTTCATTTGAGATGATGTGGGGTTGAGATTTTGGAGGCACAGTAAGGTTCTTTGTGCTGCCTATAGCACTGTCTCAAACTTGGTCCTCATTTTGCTTGAGCCCAAAACATGTTTGTCATACTTCCTTTGACAAGTATCAGAAGATTTAGGAGTGAATGTTCAGCATGTAAGGATGCTACTTTATGTGCAACCAGGAGCTCATATAGTCCATAGGAACAACTACTGTACTCATGCTCTGTAGAGCAGTTGAGCATTGCTCCAGTCATAGATTAGGATGATGATTGTTGCTACTGGCAGGGTGTTTAATTAGAACTTTGTTGGCTCATGTCACAAATCCACTTGTGAATCCACTTTGTGAATAATATCATGTATGCAAAAGGTCTTCCTATGTTGGGCATCGTGTTGGAAGGCATGCTCTGACTGGTTGTGGTGTGTTGAAGTTGTCAGGGTAGTCCAATTGGATGGAGAGCTGCAAACAGCAGTTGAGGACCCTAAGGTAGAGACTGAAACCAATTTGGAATCTGGAGTTCAGGACCCCAATGCAAGGCCTGAAACAGAGTTGGAATGTGGAGTTCAGGGCCCTTTAGCTGAGACTGGAACAGAGTTGGAACCTGGAGTTCAGGACTCTAAAGCAGCAGAGCATGCTGAATCAGCAGTAGACAGGGAAGGGATACTGTCTGTTCCAGACAGTTCTCCACAAAAGGAAGCAGCTGGACAGACTTGTGGGGATTCATCTCCAGGTGAAATCCCTTGGTCAAACTCTTTTATCCCTTAAGCTTGCTCCATTGTCTGACTGATGCTGCTGTTTTTTCAGTTGCCTCCAGTTTAGATAATCCATGATACATTTTGAAGAGTTCATGAGACAGACATAAGTTAGGAAGATCCTATCTGATGCCAGTGGGTCTGGCACAAGAAGCTGCTTTGAACTTAAATCTAGACACCAAACTAAGTGGTGATTGCCTTCTACTCTGTGGTATTTCATTCAATCAGTTAATGTGGTAGAAAAAATGGACTGTATTTGTGGCTGTACAGTCCTGGTGATTAGCAAAGTGGCTGGCAAGACCAGACTTGTCTTAATAGGCTGTCTTTCTGCACTTGAAAGTCAGCTTTTTGCTAGGCATCCATACTGAATGATGGAGTTAAGGATTTGAATTGCAGGTAAAGAATGTGTCCCAAAGACAGTGCCAGAGGAAAACTCCAAAAGCTTAGAAGAAGATCCCCAACATGCAACACGGGTGAAGCATGCAGCAGTAAGTGCTGTGGCAGCTGCAGCAGTGAAAGCCAAATTACTAGCTGATCATGAGGAGCGTGAAATGCAACGCTTGGTGGCCACAATCATTGAGAATCAGGTATTTATGCATACATGAAGCCCTAGTCTTCTGAATCAAATAATTTTCTGTGCTGTCAATGAAGTATTGGGCTGGAAATTCTGCAGCTTTGAAGAAGGAAATACATCATGTTTAGATGCAGGTGGTTTTGTGATCTCCAGTATGGAGCTCACCTTTCAATTATGGGCTGCTGAAGAGGAAAGGGTTCTAATTGGAATGTCCCCTCAATCAGTATAGGAGGAAGATACCTCTCACTGATCCATGGAAAGGAGATTAAAGATCCTTCACTAGTCAGGAACTGGGTTTCTCTGATATTAATGTGCTGGGCTGCTATTGCAGTTGAAAAAGTTGGAGTTGAAGCTGAAGACATTCAGTGAACTAGAGAATTTGATAGCGATGGAGTGCGAGACTGTGGAGCATGCACGACAGAGAATGTACTCTGAGCATGCCCATATGTTGGCTACATGCATGGGTACAGATAGTAACAGTAGTGGTTTGCTTGCTCGCCCCTCCACAGACATGTTGAGACCTTCTGATGCATTGTCTAACAGTGCGGCAGCTGTGTCTGTACCGGTTTCACTTCCCACTGCCGACCCTTCCTCCATTACTGCCCAATTTGCAGCTTCTTTTGGCCCAGGCCAATCACCAGCTTTTCAACACCATGAATTAGATGGTCCTTCGTATTGACACCCAGATTTGCCCCAGTACACTGTTCTGCAACAAACAACTCTTGGTACGCCCTGGAATTGTAATGTGATTATTTGCTGATTTGACAATGTACACGCATGGATTCAGTTCTAGTTCCATGGTGGTAGCAGTCAGCAGTCCTTGTTTGGTACCTACTTAGTTGAGTACTGTTTTGTTGGCAATCATACAGGAAGCAGCCAATTTTCAGAATAATATTTTACCCCCCTTGGAGCTTCCCAGTGTCTGAAATTCTTGCCAAACTTGGTGTTGGCACTGACTTCCCACAGCAACTATGGAAAAGACAAATTAGTGTGGGTGTATTATGTGATTGCTATCTCTGGAAACAGAGTTTAGCTGCAATTTGGTTGGCTTGGCATTGGTAGGAAATCAACTTTCAGCATCTGTAAGTCAATGACTACGGTGACCATTTAGCCCTCATTTGATTTGCTTCTATTTGCTTACCTCTCTCACCATAGTTACAGGGGGTTATTGGCACATCACGAAAGTTAGGTGTAAAGATTGGATGTGAAATGGACTCTTCACATTCCCATGTCTCCACTCTTGGAGTATTTTTCTTTTCCATAGTCATCTTCTACACCTACTCTTACTACTACTTGTTTACAATGATATCCACTGTTGAAAAGCCTTTATGTGTAGTGATGCATAGACAAGTTCTCTTCTTTGGTGGCTACATAGAACCATGAATTTGAATAAAGACACAAAATATGGAAGTGTGTATTCAATCAATTTTCTTTCATGACATGAAGAAGCTTAGAATATCGAATGAACTGAACAAGTTATGTTAGATGATCATGTTCCCGACTAAGGGAAATAGGCCATAGAAGCTTCCAATATGGAGCCTTTCATACCGCATGTTGTCTAAGGGAATTTCTTCAATAAATGTTAATACTCATTATGGATGAAAGTGGATTATGCTAGATGAATTATATTTTTTGGGATGGAATGTGAACATTTGTGAACAAATGATGAAATTACATCATTTATCATACAAATCATTTTCATATAAATAATTACACAATTAAAAAATAATAATAATTGGGTTCATGAATACCATCCATTACATTAATATATACATAGGAATTCTCCTTTTTCTTGCATGTTTAGCCCATTGTTGCTTCTATATATATATATATATTGCAATCTCCTTATTTGGGTTTCAAATATTGTTCACACAATTATGTATGCATATCAAGAAGTTCAAGATTTGATGTTTAATCAGGTTTTGTTCAAAAACTTAAAGGTTTCAATTCAACGAGTGTTGTCTAGTTCTTGATTTAAAGAAGAATATTTAATTATAGGTTTGTGTTTTTTACTTGATAAAACCTTTGGTGCAATTTTGAGATTGGTTGTTTGGATTTATGACATCTTTAGTTTTGGAGACTTCCCAAAATTTTTGGAGGTTGGTCTAGTTTAAGATCATGTTTAGTTCCATTTACATTGTACTCAACTAAAATTAGCAACAAGCCTAAATAGGTACTCACACTAATGGAAGTGAGGTATTAATGTGGGAGAAAAGAGTTAGTTAAGAAAAATAAATTCTACCAACAAATGAGACAAAGCCAATACATAGTGAAGAAGCCCACATTTTTTTTCCTTTGAGAGGAGGGAGAGGAGCTAATTTTCTTGGTTTGTTTTATTTGGGGACGAGGGACCAATGAATTGGTAGTCAATTGATCAAGGGTGAAGCTAGAGAGTTGGTAGTCACATAACATAAACTATTAATTCACATAACTAATAGTTTTATGAATTAGATTGACTACATTTACAACACAATCTCTTTATTTCTTTTGTTTGGTGATGGAGCATGCACCCAACACCATCAACTTCTCTTGGATAAAGATTTGTCCAAAGTTGAATTGTCACAACTTAAAAAACATGTTTGGTTGTTGCACTTTTTTAAAAACCTTGTAATTGTACAACTAGAGAACTTGAAATTGAACTTGTTTTTGAAAGGGAATGCAACCTAGTCCAAGTTAGGGATTTAGTTTCACCATGAGGTGATTGCACATCATTTGGATCCCAATCTAGTTTCAACAAAATTATGAACCTTTGATCTAGATATCCCAAAACTTAACCTAGAACTTCAATTGGTCAAATACCCTGAACATGTTAACACTAGTACTTTCAACAATAATTATACAATTGGGTGGGAATTTGAATGTGATGGATTTGATATAACTCAACTTAACTTGAATGTTTGGTTGAACATTTGCAACTTTTTTCTTTCTCCGGGGAATGAAAATCACAATAGGTGAAACAAACTCTTAGAAAATACACAACCGAATGTTGAGACCAGATCATACTAATTTAGCAGACCAGGAAGTCTTGGAATGAATTTTGAGATAGATAGATAGATTATTTAGATGCCACAATATATTGGAATCCAAATTGACTTGAATCCACTTGCCTTTGATTGTTAGTTGCAAAAAGCATGTTGACCCAATTGCACCACGTCTTTAATCTTCTTCATTACAATCATGTACTCTTCTTCCAGCTACTAAGTGTTTGAGCTCTTGGGAACTCCCATGATCTGTGGGCAGGATATATCAGAGGCTGACAGACGGGTTGCATTTGGACCAAAGGGTTCACAGAGGCTCTTTTCCATTCTCAGAAAACTTCCACCATGGTTTCTACATCTGTATGCACATCATGTGCGTCTCTGCGGAGTGGGAAGGAAACATGTGCAAGAAATTAAGAAAAAAACTCTTGCCCCCAGACATCCACTACATAGAGAAGCCTAAAGTATACAAGGCTATGATCAGGTACTTCAATAAGGATCTACCTGAATCTCTTCTGGTGTAGTGCATGGAGGATGACATAATGTTGCATGTGAAGATCAACCTTCTATGCTAATCCCTGCGCCTTTAGACTGTGCATGGGGTTCAACATCCTCTAAATAATATGATCTGAAGCTGTCTCAATTCACCAGATTGCTCCAGTTCTAGCCTGGTCCAGTTCCAGGTTATTTTTTGTTTTGGTGCGACCAGCTTGTGATAGTTTGTTGATTCAAATCCCACCAGGGGTTTTACCACAGAATAGTCAACCCACAAGATGCTAAAAGTACCTGTCTTGAAATGAGTTGTGATATGGTTTTAATTGTTGTTTGTTACCTGATTAGAACAAACTGATGTGTTGCAGGGACAACCTTGAATCTGCCAAGCAGATGTACTTTGGCTTGGGTTGCGGTCTGTGTCTTATCACACATAATTGGGGCTTTGAGATCACTGATCTGCCAAAAGTGTATCAGGGCCCATTGCATATCTGGAATGGTGATCAGGATTTGCTTGTCAATATTGATCTGCAGAGATGCATAAAAAAGCTGGTTCAGTTTAAATTCTTCGTTTGTTTGTTGCATAGCACATTGTAAGATGGTGATTCTGGTCAATGTCTTTTATAAGGCATGCCTTTCTGTTGCAAACTAGGCAGAGTAATAGTAATATGGCATCAGACTTGAGAATTGAGCCAACAGGCTAGTGCTAAGGCTTGCCACAGCCTCCCCCAGTGGTTGTAGGTTCATGGTCAATGTTCTCTCATCATTGTTTATCAACCTTGGGGCCTTGCAAGCTTTCAAGAGAAAATTTGGGTGCCAAATGTTGCTGTAGTACTCATGGCTGCGAGATAGTGTCCAATCTCCAGATGAGTGGTCCCCAATGGTGAAGAGACAATCAGTCATGTCAGCAAAAGACATTGCCATGTTGTTTGTTGTTGTTGGTCCTTTCTGCCAGTGTTTATTATAGAGGAAAGCTAGTACAGCTAACATCTTGTTTGAAAGTAGCCAATTGATATGTGAGCATGGATGAGATAATTTAGAATGGCTGGAAATGGGTGACTATGCATGCACACAAAGAATCTGGAAGTGAGGCAGGATATATGTATGGTATCACAGCTTACTGGTAAGGAAGAAAAGGTAGCAATTTGTTCCTTAGCATACATGTTTCTTGGGTGGGCAACAGATTCCTGAGCTGGTTCATCTCCATCCTGTGGTGGGAGAGGGTCATTTGTCTGCATTCTGTTCCAATGAGAAGATCCACCGTAAGACATTGACAGCTCTTTTTGGAGTTTCTGGAGGTGCAGCAACAGAGGTGGTCCCGATGAAGTACTGAAGAACACGGGATCATCAAATGCTGCTGCAACCAAAGATAACTGAACCACCAGGTTTGCAACAGGAAGATACAAGATCTTCACAAAGCCCTTCTGTCCTGGTAAGTCTACTTTGAGTCCTGTCTGAAAGGAACCAGCAAAAGTAGCCAAAAATGCAAGAAATGACAGGAAGATGTACACAACATAAGTCTCTCTCTAAAGAGCAGGCAGCTAAAACACCACAGAAAATAGGGCTCACCTGAGGGTAATGCCAAGGGTATTGCATGAAAGCAGGGCTTGCAATTCTACCCAAAATTTGTAACTTGCGGAGGCTGTTTGTGCATGGTTAGCAGATTGCAAATATTATTAGCTATATGTTCCCAACATTGTTAGAATTGACAAATGAGATTAATCAACACAATGCACTCCACAAGTGCATAGTTTTCCCCTAATCTGTTGCTTACCCATTTGAGTGAAAAACTGTAAAGTATTGCATTTTCTTGGTTTCAGATAGCAAGAATAATTTTTTATTTCAATGGCTTCATGTGCATATGGAAAGCAATAACCTCAGATTCAACTTGTTCACGAGAGACATTGGAACTTAACCAATATTGCTAACTCTGTAATAACTATGATAATCCAATTTTACATACATGAGAATGAAATTGGAAAAACTGCATGTTTCAGTTGCAACTGGGTAGAACTGAGTCTGTGAGAGAGCAGGAATATATTATTCTAGGAACTCAGGCTGAAAGAAACAGGATCTGTGTTCATAGCCTGCAGGTCATCTTCATCAGCAATCATGATAGTTGGCCTCCGCTTGAAGATCTGCAGTCATCCAACAGTTGTGCAAAGTAAGTATAAAAGTACCAAAGAGGAGCTCAAAATAATGTAAGTATTTTGCTGCAGCATCTGCCTGCACAATCAGGTCTCTTGAACCCTTCCTGAGGCAGTGGATACTTCTAAATTTGTCTTTTACCCATAGACAGTTTCATACTTGTCCATTTTCTTTTCCTGTGGGACTTGGGGGCTCTCTGAACCACTGCATTAGAAGAGATGATCCAAATGATGGCAATGTGATCAAGCCCCCAAGAAACATGCTGAAACACCTTGACAAAAGACTTGCTTTCAAGAAAGTGAGGACCTTTTCAAAATAAGGAAGCTCTGAATGTGCTGCCCATACTTCAAGCGAGACGTCCCGCAGTGCTCCTGTAGAATCCACGGCAGGCACCACAGCCTACAAAGATAGCAACTTAGAAGGCAGGAATGTATTGAAATTTATCCATGGTTAAATTTCTTTAAGAAGGATGATTAGTAGTAGATTGATTTAAAGCTCTAATGGGTTGTCATAGATTGAGAGGAAGAAATGAGAGCCCGTGAAGCAAAAACTGGTCCTTTTTGTAACTGAGACTAAAAGAAACAATACAGGGGTGAAGAATAGGAGAAAGAATGATTCAAAAAGATTTCACATGTACAACAAGATCCCCTATTTCACTGAAACAAAATTGACAAGAGGTTTTATTAGTAGCTCACAAGTGTGACACTGTCAGGTCGCTGGAAGACATGGACATGCTCAATCGAGTTGGTGACACAGCGATCCAATGCCACTGCAATGCGCATCACAGCACACATAGCCTGCACCTTGTTCTGGATCTACAATCCCACCCAATCCCAAGCCAATAGGAGTTACCTTATCAGGTGCTGTTCTGACACACATTCTTCTATATGCAGGTTTACTCTTAAGACTCTGGTTTTCTTGATGATGAAAGTAGACCCTTTAAATAATTTGCCCTAGTAATGTAGAACTCACCTCCTCAGGCAGTGTTGCAAAATCTTCATCCTTCAAGCTTGGCACCTTCTTTCGATGGTATCTTGCAAGGAGTGCAAGGATCTGTCAAACCCATTCATTTGTACATCTGTTGTTACAAGGGAATTCGGAAGCTTCAAATTATATATATTGTAACAGGATTTGAATATTTCTGTGTGCATGTGTGTGTCTCTCTCAACTAGACTGTGCAACCTTTTGTTGGTGTCTGGTGGGCCTCACCTCCTCCTGATTAAGCTTCAAAGAGAAAACCAGGACTGCAAAACATATATATATATATATATATATCTGTGAAATTTGCAGAGAAATCTGTCTTGCACAACAAAAATTGAAGGTTAACATGTTACAATGACTGGAGTCATAATAACCTTGTGAGAGTCATTCATTGCTCACAAAGCATCAGACTGTGATCACAAACCCCAAACCCTAAGCCATTGCCTTCATCATGAACAGCAATGACAAGCTGCCATGGACATCATTGCATAATTTGTTAAAAGGGTTTAGAGTTGATGGTACCTCAATCTCCAAGGGACTAAAGCCCAATAGATGCTCACTATTCTGTAGATCCCAAACAAAAAAGTAAGCCACCCATCCATCACCCAAGAAATTATTGAGCCTTTCAAGACGTGAGTTTTTAAAGAGTTTTGAAGAAATCAGGACTCGATATATTCATCTCAAGGAAAACCAAGCCAAACTTCTGTGGGTTTCTTTTGGCACACTGAACCAGAATCCCAGAGAATCATATATTAGTACCCACAAGTATCTTTGGAATGGAGGTTGGAAGGAAGGAGATGGAGGTGGTTCTTCAATTGCAAAACTTAGTACGTGAAAAGAAAGTTCGAATCTAAGGAGAAGTTGAAACCTTAATAAGGTAGTGGGAATGTTTGTGGTAAGAGTTGTGGTTGATAAACATCCCAACAAAGTGGAGGGTGGTGGCTGCTTCCAGCAGCTCTATATCGCCCTCTTCTAGGAGTAAGACCACATCAGACAAGCAATCTGTTCCTGCAGTGCTGCATTTCTGGAGCCCTTCAAGGATTTCCTGCATGATCCACAAAATCATCATGTATGTAAGCTCAGGAGAAACTCAAACATTCACAACTACAAAGTGAAAAAGATGGGCACGAGAAAAAAAACAGAAGACAAAAGACTTGTCAAAAGCTATTGTTTTGGGGGGTTGATTTTGTCACCATGTAGGTAAGTACCTTGGCAAGTTTAGCTGAATGTTGGGCAGACCTCATGCGCTGGTCTGTGTTGAATTTCTTGGCAAGGTTGATGACAGAGGTGTGGCGGATGTTGACACCAGGTGTATAGTTGACAACACTCTGAGCCAGAGTATCGACAATAACTCCCTCACGCAAAGCAAATGGTGACACCTTCATCTTTTGGATACCCATTGCCAGAAAAATCTCTTCCAGAAGAATTGCACCCGCCACAATCACATCTGCACGCCTCTCAGGTAACCCTGGGATTTTCATTCGCTGCTCTACAGTCTTGGCTTTGCACACCTAAACAAAAACAAATTCCATTTATATAAAAATCCAAGCACAAAAAATGCACAATTGGGTCCAACCACACAAATCTTGAGCAGCATGAGTGCCTCCTCAAAATGCTACCACCAAGCTCCAGACTAAGATCAGAAAACAATGGAAACAATTTTGTCGCACATTAAATATTACAATGTACTATTGCAGAAAAATTTCAGTGAAAATTTTGCACCTTCTTGACCACCACTCCAAGCTCCTCGGCATTGAACTCACGGACAGTTAAAGTGCTTGAGTCGAGTGTATGAGATTGATCTGCACTACCAGTGGCTGCCGTGTGATTATGGATCATATGCTCGACACTTTCTATGGTGCCTGAGCTTCCAATGGCTATTTCAAATTGCGTCTTCTTCACGTTCTCAATTACACCTGAATCTGCTAGTACACTTTGTATGTGTCGCCGAAGCTCCTCAATCTGGTTCAGGCAATAAAGTCTAGAGTCAATTTGTCAAGAACTTCAAAAGTGCACTACAGCTTTTTGTATGAGAAAAACCACATTTTCTTGTAGTGAAGATTAGACAACCAGCAGCAAGAAGGTTATAATTATTGAGGTGAAGATCGACAAGTGGTATATCGATCTCTTTGTTGACAGGAGAATTTGATCATTAGTTGAAGTTCAGGCAAGCATATATAGTACTGACCTGCTCCTTTTTGAGCTCCTCTTTACTCCGACCCAAGTCTAGAAATTGTGCTGAGAGACGAATATGTCCAAGCTTCAAGGAAGTCGCATACAGGGGCTTGCCAGCTTTCCCAAGCACAAACTCAGTGGAACCACCACCTATGTCCACCACCAACACTGTGTTGTCATACACAGGAAGGGCTTGCAACACACCCTGGTAAATCAAGCATGCCTCCTCTTGACCCGATAGAACCTCAATGTCCACTCCTGCAACCTCACGCATCCGCCTCACAAATGCATGCTTGTTGCGAGCTTCTCGTACTGCAGAAGTGGCAACAATGCGCATCTCTGCATTGCGAGTGGTTGCAAGCTGCTTGAAGTGCTTCATTACAGCCAATGCACGCTCCTCAGCATCCTGGGTGATTATGTTGATGTCTGGACTTCCAGTACCCAGCCGCACATTCTCTTTGGCTGTGTCAACCAGCCGGAACTGGCCTTGTTTGTCTGCTTGCACAACCACCATGTGGAAAGAATTCGTTCCCATGTCCACTGCTGCTAGCATCTTGCCCTCTAGCTCTACACCCATCAAAACCCATGGTATAAAAAAAAATCCTCCATCCGTCCCAATTTTACAAAACCACTCCTCCCAGCAGACATGATGATCCTTTTGCACACATGAGAGTGGATTTCAACATCAGAGTTCAAGTACTCACCTCCATCACTATATTCTCGCTTGGTTTTTTGCCAGTGTTGAGCAAGATTACCATTCCCTGTATCATCACCATTGTCATCATCATCATCAACATTCAAGGGCTGCTCCTCAATGGGTCCAATGCCTTCTTGAGCTGCTGCTGCTGCAAACAACTCCCATGTCCTCCAGGAAGATTGACCCCTTGAACCACAACACTGTAAACTTGGTTGTGTTCCAAAGCTTTTTACTGTATGTGGTTGTATGTTGATCGATGCTTCAGCTGCAAGAGGAGTTCTATTATGCAACAGATGCAAAGAAGAACAGATCACATGATTCCAGCCTTTGCAATTTGCTGCCTCCTGGACTGGCTGAAGTTTGTTGCACCAGCCCTGGAGCTTCTGCAAAACAAAGATGGTACACTCCCAATCACTAAGAAGTTAGAGAGGCTCTTTTTTTTGCCATAAGAATGAGCAATCCTGAGGGTGAACCTTGTGGCAAACAACATAGTACATATGATCTTTTCTGCAAGCACCTACAACAAAACATGGGCACAATCCATGGTTCCCATTTCACTAGGTCATCCCAGTGAAAATGGCAAATTCCAGTGTCTCTGGAGGGAGATTGGAAGCCCTAATCCATCATAAAGTTGATGTAAATCTGGCAAACTTTATAGGGTCAATATGAAATTCACAAACTTACAGCATGTGGTATGTTGGATAAAGAATGATTGCCAATGATGCCAAACACTTGGGTGGCTCCTCCTGATTCTACTACACTCTGTGCTACAGTGGGAAGCATGATGGCAGCTGATTTGAACCCACTGTTTGAGACAGAGGCTAAAAAATTCCCCGCACTTGCTGTAACACAGAAACCCGAATTCAATCACCTTCAAACCCTCCTGAAATTTCCTGCATTTTTAGCCATAAACCCCAAAGCTGCTGAATTGATCACTTCTGAGCAAGTTTTCTATCCAATATCCTTTTGCAAACCTACTTGTGTGTGCAAGATTTCATGACAGAAGAAAAGATTTCTTGTGGAAATTGGTATTGAGTTCATGTACAAAACCCAGCATCAAACAACTCAGTACTGAAATCAAACTAGAGTTGACTTTCTTTTTGGATTGGAAGCTGCACAGCTAGAAGCAGCAGCAAGCTAGAACTTAAAGCAAAATAATTTTTCCTGCAAGCTCATCCATGTTTGAAGACTCACCTGACACCAACAACCACCACAGCTCACCCAAGTGCAGCACTTAGCAACAATCATCTACTTCAAGTGTACAGAATTCAATGGAGAAAAAACCCAACAAAGGCGGCAATCATTCCATGGGGCCACCGCCATTGGCAGCTGAACTCTGAGCTCCAACAAAACATCAACTCTCATCAGATCATCAAACCGCAGTAAAAAACATTCTTCGTACTTCAACATTAAAGATTTCATCTCCAATTTGTAGAGAACAGAGGAAAATCCAATCCCAAGTTACTTTCTCTCCAGGTTCCTGCTTTCCTTCCCCTGACAACAACAAACTACACGCATTCATGAGCACGTTCCTCTAGATCTTGACCCACTCTTCCCAATCCATTGGACATGGAAACACACACACACACACACACATAACCAAAGAGAAACATACCATTCAATTCAAAAGTTCCAGCTACAAATTCCATGCGCTATAGCTTGTTTGATATCCACCCATGTTCGAATCTGCTGACCCCACGCCCAGATTCCCACACACCCAAAATAATACTAAGAAAATTGGGTGCTCCTTGAATCTAGAGAAGAAGAG
>Ga0209208_10005575_pt1 | contig 17524 bp, 11 predicted proteins | sample S1TSphfallax_3_FD_187694 | JGI IMG/M metagenome (GOLD analysis project Ga0209208, IMG submission 187694) | Host-associated microbial communities from peat moss isolated from Minnesota, USA - S1T2_Fd - Sphagnum fallax MG (SPAdes) (version 2) | ecosystem: Host-associated > Plants > Peat moss >... | reverse complement strand
TGGAAAGCTTTCAATGAGAGCTACAACTTTGCTTTAGACCTCGTCCCAATCAGAAGTTTGAGCAAAGAGTTATAGTGCCACAAAGTTGTGGAAGTCTAAATCGTGGCAGTTTCGGGATTCTTCCTTGGGAGTCCTAAGACAAAAAGCCATCGGATGTGGGTGCCGCGGGGTGGCACAAAGAATAATATATGGGGGAAGGTGGTGGCTTCCCCCAAGTCCACGCTGTGGTGAGTCTTGTGAGTCCAGAGTTGCCCATGGCTTGTCCTAACATTAAAGGTGCTTAAGAAATGATACTAACCAACTTGTTGGTTGGTTTGATGTAGGTTTGAATAAGCAACTAAAGCTTGTCACTCTTCCTAGTCCTATCCCGGAGCTCTAGCACACCCCTCTACCTCTTTTAGTGCTGAGAGCTAGGAGTGTGCCCTGAGTTCCTCACAATTCCGCTGTTTGAGTAACTCAGACCCAGCTTGGGTTTAACTAGGAACTTGGGAGCGCGTCAAAAGGTCAAATACAATGTCAAATGCAAGAATTACAGTGATTGATTCATCTTCAACTAGAATAAACATGCTTATGAGTGAATACTAAATGTATCAAAAGACAATGATGTCATGAATGATGTTTAGTTGGTGACTAAAGATAATATATAATTCATATTTGGTGCTTTAAGAGGGTTTCAAATCATTTAATTTCACAAAGCAATGTGGAAATTATGACCCCCCAAAATAGAAGGAGTCTTCCATTTGAAATATATCATTACCACATATTTACCGTTCTTAGCATGTGCATTTTTACCACATGTTTACAATCCTCAATTCGATCCCATATGGTTTGCCTAATGTTTTTACCTTTTTACCTAGATGTATAGTTGGGCGAAAGCTTCAATTTTTTTTGGTTTTTTTCTTATGATGGGCCAATCTAATTGGTTAATTGCTAAAAAAAAAGAAAAAAAGAACTTGGGAGGCACCCTATTTAATTATTAGAACTATTTTTTTAAAAGAAATATTTATCCCAATTTTTTTAATTCAAATTTGAAAACATATCTAATTATATGAATATGCATATTTTTTACATATATCCATGGTTAAGAATAAAATATTATTTTAAAATTTAATATGCCCTTGAATATGTGTTTTGTTACAATATGTTGATTTGAGAAGATAAATTAGGATAGATAACATACCTACCGTACTCGACAGATATATCTGGGTAAATGATATACCTACATAACAATACCACAAACTCATAGGACAAATTTTCAATATTTGTACATAGTGTTTTTTATTTCAAAAATTTTCTTTTGAACAACTTGCGATTTTTTTGTTGAAGAGTCATAATTTATATTGTGCAAATACACCTTTTCCCAAGCTATTTTCAAATTTATTTATTAAATAACAAAAAGTTGCCACAATAAAAATCATTGCATATAGCACATGACTCAACATGCCATGTTTCCAATAACATGATTCAACATTTGCATATACATATGTATCGTGTTATACACATTGGTATCACGTTATACACAATGGTAGGCACCAATATTGATGGGATATTGATTTTTGACCCATTTAACTGGCGAGGTCTAGGGTTGGGTATTCAAAACTAGCTTGCCTAAAATAAATTTTGATAACCTCTTGTTGATAACCTACTTTCATAGTATTAACTTTGCAAATATTCATCAAGACCTTGTTGGCTTTGTATGACTTTGGAAAAAACTAATACTTAGATTTGTATTTGGGTGTGGAGATTTGCAAGTGAAGTATGTAGGTTATCTCTAAACTTGAAACTTCTTTTGTCACCTTAAACTAGAGCCCACCCCCAAAAAAAATCCCTAAACCCTAAAACTGACCTTTACATCATACTAAGTAGTTTTTAAAGGTTGTGTATTTAGAAGGATCGACCCTTTTATATAATAAGTGGTGTTAGCACTAAACATGCGCAACGAATTAAATGTGGCACTAGGCTTGACACAATTATAGTATAATGCCTAGCAAGAAAAATAATTTAGATTGTCTTTTTACTATACTTGCACAATGAAAAATGGTTTAAATATCTTTCTAAATATTATTTTCAAAGGAAAGATACTTATGTAGTGCTTAGAATCCCCCTTATAGCCCAAAGGTCTTGGGTTCGAACCTTTTTTTGCATTATTTTTTCATTCACGAATGAAATGGATGAAAAAAAATTCCCAAGGTAAAAAGGGGTTTAAGTTGCTATTGGGGAACAACCATGTTCCCAAAGGAAGCAAAGTTTAAGTTGCTTCAAGGAACAACCATGTTCTCTAGGAAAAAATGGTTTAAGTTGCTCCTCAGGGTCATTTAAACTCTTTTTCCTTGAGGACATGATTGTTCCTTGCGGAAAAGCCAACTTCCCCAAGGTCTAAGTTCCCTGGGGGAACATATGTTTTGAAACTTTTAACAATCATAGTCATTTCATATTTGTTTTTATATAGGCTTGTGACGTATCATTAGAAAAGTTTTAAGGAGAACTATAATTTTGTAGTTGAAAGCACTTTAATCAAAATTTAGATGCAAAAATTATAATCATACAAAGTTTCGAACATTTTTGCTTCCTAGGGGAACATGGTTTAAGTTGTTCCCTGGGGGAATTTCTTCTTTGAGCACATGGTTATTGCTGGGGAGAAACTTAAATTGTGTTCCTTCGGGGAGCAAACGTGTCCAAAACTTTGTGTGATCATAACTTTTGCATCTAAGTTTTGATTGAAATGTTTCCAACTACAAAGTTGTAACTCTCTTGAAGATCTTTCCAATGATAGGTCACAAGCTTATATAAAAACAAATACGAAATGATTGGGATTGCTAAAAATTTCGAAACATATGTTTCCTTGGGGATCTTGTGGCTTTCCCTAGGGGAAGTTCATTGCTCCCTAATGCAACTTAAACCAACTTCCCTCAAGGAACATATGTTTTGAAATTTTTAGTAATCCCAGTCATCTCATATTTGTTTTTATATAAGCTTGTAACCTATCATTGGAAAGGTCTTGGGGAGAACTACAACTTTGTAGTTGGAAGCATTTCAAGTAGAACTTAAATGCAAAAGTTATGATCACAAGAAGTTTTGGACACATTTGTTACCTAAATGAATGTGGTTTAAGTTGCTTCCCAAGGGGATTGTTCCCCGGGCATAACCATGTGCTTGGGGAAAAAATTTCCCCAAAGAACAACATAAATTGTGTTCCCCTGGGGAGCAACCATGTTCTCCTGGGAAGCAACCTAAATCATATTCCCTTGGGGAACAAATGTGTTCAAAACTTTATATGATCATAACTTTTGCATCTGAGTTTTGATTAAAATGCTTTCAACTACAAAGTTGTATATCTCCTTGAAACCTTTCCAATGATAGCTCACAAACATATATAAAAACAAATATGAGATGACTATGATTGTTAAAAATTTCGAAACATATGTTCCCTCGGGGAACTTGGGCCTTTCCTCGAAGGAAGTTGGCTTTTCCTTGGGGAAGAATCATGTCCCCAGGGAGAAGGAGTTTAAGTTACCCCAAGGAGCAACTTAAACCTCTTTTTCCCTTGGGAACAATCATGTCCCTTTAGGAGGAGCTTAAGTTGCCTTGGGGAACTTAATGTGTTTGAAATATTGTTTAATCGGTACTTGTAAGAAAGATACTTATAACATTATTCATTATGTGAATATAGTAAAAAAAATTCAATTTTTTTTTTGTCTTGTTGGGCATTGTACTGCAAATGCATAGAACCCAGTGCCATATTTAACTTGTTGTGCCTATTTAGTTCTTGCTCGTGAATCTCAGGTGGTTATATTAAAAATTACCCCTTATGCATAGTAGGTGGATATTGCAAATACTACCTGGAAAAACTGGTATTGTTTAGAGACCCAAATTGATACCAGGCAGGTTCCTTTCTAATTTCTAAAAAGCTGGGTATTTAAAATGTGGTAATTAAAAAAACTGAAATTGAAGAAACTGCTCCACCACATATCAAAAAACCTAAGGACCTGCGAACAGTGGCTAAGCACATACATTGAAATTTGCCAATGGACGGAAACAAATGCAGTTTGCATCAACACTTGAAGCTAACCATCAATTGTGTTATGTACAAGTACAGTATAATGACGAAAAAGCACACACACTGCATAATACTTTATCGCGAGATTGTGTGAGAGTCATATAGTTCACAAAACCTATTTCATTTAATCCCCAAATTTTGAGTGCACATATTTTAAACTCTGCTCATAAAGTGTGAACCCACCCCTAACATTACATATGAACTTAGTTGTTAATGCAGTCAGTACAAGAGTACTCCTGCAATTCTTTTTTTCCCAGTCTGCCCTTTGCCCCCTTGTTTTTCATCTCCACATTTCTTGACGTGTTTTGGACATGTTTGGGGTGCTAGGTGCTATGGGTGTGTAACATGCTACAAGACCTTTGACACATGCTACCTGACTTGTTATGGGCCCCTTTGTACTCATAACATGGGAGGTTATGGGTGTAAAACATGACAAGGTGGAAAAGAAACAAGGCAAAGGGCAGACTAAGGGGAAAAAATTACAACAGTACTCTTTTACTTACTGTATTAACTACTACAGGCAACTCCACATATTAGGGCAACTCCACATATTGTAATTGTAAAATCAAGCTGATAAAGTGCAATGAGCATACTAATTCAAACTTGAGTGATTAAACACATCCATGATTCAACAATGAACCTATGGTTGGTCATTGGTACAATATCAAACTTTGAAGATGACTTTGGATGACAGTTTGGGGCTGCACCATATAAGTTTGAACTATTGCTAAAGCACTCCAAGAAATTTCCTCTGGTATTTGGAGGGCTCATTATCCATGAATACCCCTCCTATAGAAGGAGAGATTTTATGCCTATAAGTAGGCATAAGAACCTACACCCCCATACCTTGTGACCTACATATGTTTCTGTTCATGATAATGTTCACCTCCTGCTTAACTATGTGTTTACCAGGGGTGGGGAACACTCTCAAATTGTGGAAATGTGGGGTCAGACACTTGTCATAGGCCCCTTATTTTGGTAATGCCCAGGCCATATTTGGTCATTACCCTACACAAAAGAAATGCAATAATTATGTGATGTAAATACATTATGATTTTCTATTAGTGGATTGCAACAGCAGACCCTGTGCACATTTGTATACACTATTAAAACAGCTTTGACCTCCTACAAGTGAGGGTCGTTACTCGTTACTACTTATAGGTTCAAAGGTGGTGGAGTATAGGCAGATTTATTTAATATGTGTACACTGTATAGGTGAACAGACTTTCATGAGCCACACCGCATCTCCTTAGAGGGTGGCGGAAGCTACCAAGAATGATAAAGTGATTGAGATAACTATTTTTCAGGTAACATCTGAGGTAAGAAAGCATAGATTCACTGTTGCCGAGAGTCAAAGGACACACTTTTCAAGTAACATCTCTGATCTGAGCTAATGAAGCATATAGATATAGCTCCCACTATGTTTACTGCAGGTGCTATCAAAAGACTGGATAACATGGGGCCTCGTAACAAACAACCAAGGTACACACTTGGATAAATTATGAGGGGTACTGTGGTCACCCGTAACAGTAAAGTTTGTTGGATCATGATTCATTCATCTTCTTCTAAGTAACAATTCCCAGGCACTTACACTTCAGAATCCGGATATACAGACTAAAATGGAAATTTTGTCTGCTGGGATGCAGCGTGTTTGGTGTCATCATCAGATGACAATATGATGTATACATCAGGTATACTCGTACTGCAGGGGACATAAAATGAACAAGAAAAGCTCAACGTCCCAAGTGCAACAGCCCTAATGCAGCCCGATGATGATATGGAAAATATGAGCGGGATGGAAAGATTTTCGTCTTCTAGGGTCTGAAGGGGTTAAGAAATCCCTGAAAACTCGAAAATCGAGAACATGCAGCAACTGAAATCCTGAGCTACAAAATTTTGCAACCGTGCTAGAAATCTAAACTTCGGCATACGTAGAGCCCAGTAATAATTCAGTAGCTTTTTCCTGAAATGTTTGGGAACTCATCACGCATTGGGCTGCAAACGGCAAATTTTTTTGTCTTCGCCCAGAAAGTAACACTGCTATGGAAATTCTATATTCACCACGGAGATTTGCAAATGTCGAAAGAATGAAGAGTTGCTTGCAACAAGGATGTTAATATACTTGGAGTTAGGGACATATTTTCACATCGGCACCCGATTAAGGAAGACAACTGAAACTGCCACCGGGCCAGAACCCTAGAACTTCATAATTGGCCGTTTCATCTTCCAGACAGTACTTGTAAAAGTAATTTGACGTCCAATAAACAAAAGCGCACAAATGTTTTAAAGTCTTCACCACGAATATTCTGCATGCTGCTGCATGCCTGTAAACCCCCTTGTGAACACTCTGCGCTTGAAACAACAATAACAATGGTATTTCTCCTAAACTTATTCTGAACTCATTACAGCAGAGAGTGTGACTCCGTATGATCCTAGAAAAGAGCAATTGTCACAAGAAAAATCATAGCTGCGAGGATGTACCTTCACCTAATCACTGCCTCCAGGGTCAAGCTAACCTGACACTCTCGGTGGACATCTTCTCTCTGTCTTCTCACGTCACAAACAAGCACCAGTTAATTTGATCACATACCAAGGCTTAGAAGAGAGGGTTTCCAGAACAATACTTGATCGGGTATGGTTAATGATCAGAGCAGACAAGATTCCAGTGCACCAGTGCATCCATTTCGATTGAAAATATGGATTATCAAAGACAATTGGTGTCTTGCGGTTGGATCTTCATGCGTGGCGAAATACATCATGCGTTCATAATCCTTTTGCATCCTTAACACAGACTTCCTGCGACAGCTTAGAGTTCATTAATAACACCGCATGAGCATTTGGGAACCAGGACAAATTGGAAATCTATTGCAGGTAAGTAATTGAGAGCTCATAAGAATATTGTCGCAAGTGTTGCATGGTGCACTAGGTTCGCTATTGTTGAGCTTGAGCCTGTGGATATCGCCTGCCTGCAAAATATCGGAATCGTCGAGTATGATGGATCCTTTCCACATCAATAGATCTCAAGCTAAGATTTTCTCTCAAGGACGCTAATTGTGTTCAAACAGACAGATGTGGAGAAAGAAGGCAAGCTTTCCATTAACGTAGAATATTCTTAATTCGAGGTCGGTCCAAAATACTTGCGTGTCCCGTCGCTAAACCTTGAGCTACAAGAATTGAAGTGACGGATCTCATGCCAAAAAACGCTACCTAAAACCATAAGTCTCTGCCTGCAATGCAAGACGAAATCGGAAAAATGTGCAGAAAACTCACGTTTCTCAACTGTGAACGAGTAACGGACAGTTGATTGGATCCTAACTTCTAAGAGAGCTATATCATGCTTGCAAAAATATGCCTCTTCGATACGAAGCGCTGGAGCATATACCGATCAAACAATCTTATGAGAACGATTCAAATTTAGATACTCAAGCCCTGACAAAACTCTGCAAACACATCTCGAGAAGATGGAACAGAGCGAGGAGGACACTGGCGAACAGAGACAAGACAGAGTTTCTTCCTAAAGAGCTGCTGCTGAATCACTTCCGACAGAATAAGAGGACTTGTTGCAACTGATATCACCGGCAACGCTGCACTGCAGGATTGATCGACATCGCCTCCTGCGTTGGGTGCTTTTCTCTTCATCCCCTTGGCCAACGCGGAGGACGGTGTCAATGATACGGGCCGAGTAGATTCCGCCATATCCCCTAGGGCCTCAAGGAGTTGAACCTGCAATTGAAGGAACTTGACATACTCAATTGCCTCATCCAACATTGTAGCAGTGTCCATCTTGTTACCTCCGGGAATGAGCTTCTCTAAAACCCTGATGCGTTCGCTGATTTTCTTCCTCCTGTGTCGAGCAGCCACACTTTGAGGTTCAACTGAAGTCACTGTCATCTTAGAGTTTGATTTTCCCTGATCTGCAGCAAGTTTTCCAGGCCTCTTAGCAGGTTCAACCGGATCGTAGGCCCCGCTCATGCCTTGCCAAGCCAGAGGACGGCCTGGAACCTCCTTGTACGCCAGCTCTGCCGATGACACATGATTGAGCGGAAACTCCACGCGTCGGGTCATATCCGTAGTGAGGAGAAATTGCAATGGATCATCTAGAGCAGGCCAGAAGGCCCTCTCTCGATCATTCAAGGAGGAGAAGCTCCTGTTACTTCTGAAGGGAGGGACGGCGCTAGTTTTCGACCATGGAAGCATATCGAAGGGATTCAACTGCTTCAACACTGTATGTCCTCCAAACTGCAATGTTGCGTCATCCCCTTCTGCTTGATTGTGCACAATCCAAGAATCCGGTAACGGAATCAAATTCTCGTGCTGCATACCGTCAAGCCTGTGCGAATGTACATTGTAGTCGCGTAAAACGCCTCCGTCCGAGACAACCGACGACGACTCCTCTGCAGAAAAGTCAGGATTGGCTTTGTATACCTCCGGACCGCAATCTGCCAGCGGAGGCATATCAGGCTCAACTCTCCAGTTCTCTCTGGCCATGTTACCACTACCAGACGATTTGGCTTCTTGCAAGCATGTCGTCGGCTGTGCTGACATCGCCTGTGGCAAGAACGGCGGAGTGCAGGGATGAGCATTGTGTTGGTCTTGATTAGCGAGAGAGTAGAATTGCAGCCAGTGGGAGAGCTCACATATTGGATCGGAAAATGGATCTGCAAGGTCACTGGAACTTTGCAGGGGGTTGTAACCATCAACAACCTGTGTGCCTTGATGTAACAAATTATTGGTCATGTCGCTGCTGAAAACTGGGGCTCTAGGTGCTGCCCGATATCTCCATGAATGGTCACTCAAAAGGACAGTGGGGTCCGTTGTAGACCATGACATGGGAGCCGGGCCAGCTGAGTTCATTATCTGCTGGTAGTGTGTGCCGAGTGCAATGAGAGCGTTATCTTCGAACAACGGCGCGTCAAGTAACATTCCGTGTACTGAGTTCTGGTGTTGATGTTCCATCCTGATCAGCCCTTCAACTCTGAAACTGACGGCGATTGCAGATAACCCTCTGGATCGACGATAGACACTCACCGAGTTGAGCTTGCAGCGTCCGATGAGAGTAGGAAAATATCGTCAACGCAGCTACTTCAGAAGAAGCAAACCGAAGATGTCACAGAACTGACGAAGAATGCAAACCAGGAGACACTCAGGGAGAAAGATCTATCAATTGCAATCCAGATGGTGAACTTCGGTCAAGACTGAATTTCTCCACATTTTTCAAGACTTGGATCATGAATGTGAGACTTCTAGTTATAAGAGGCGTAGCAAAAGAAGTGCAGATCGAGATCTCATACTCATGAACTACAAGAACTTGTGAGTCACGACAGCAGAGGATGCTCGACTTTGCAAATGACTGATCTGGGGATTGAGGATGAAATGACTGACACTCAGCAGAACCCTATCTGAAGAGAGGAAGAGAAATGAGCGTAAGAGATCAATTGAAGCTTCCCGGCGTTCAATTACCAGAAGCTACAGCGAAGCGCTTCTCTCCGAAACCAGACTGCAGCTTGTCAAGACACTGTTTAAAGAAACAGACTGTAAATGAAATGCAGATGATGGCACTACTGGTACGCCAGGGAAGAACTTTGGAAAGATGAGAGCGAATGAACAGTACCACTGTAGCTTCAGTAAAAAGAAAGAATATGGAGATAAAATAGCAGATCGCAAGATCAACGCCTCGTTGCTTGGACTTCACAAGCTGCCCAGCTTAGACACCAGGGTTCCACCGATCCCTCAGCGACTCTCGACCGATTGAGACTCTTGAAAGCTCAAAAGACGCTTGGGAGAGGATCCCAAACAAAAATCCCTATCATCAAACAGACGATCGCAAAGTAGAGGTAGTCAGGTATAACAGCACAGCAGAGGACGACGACGAGCACGTTCCAGCGAAATCGAAGCGCAGCCGCCACAAAGACAGACAGCGAAGGGAATCCCCATCTTCCTTTCGGCTGCAGCGGACTCTCGGATACAACACCTATAATTCATTGAACAACTTGTTTGTCCGTTGGAAATTTTAGCATCCACCAACGCGACAACTAATTCCATAACGGTTCCTAAAACCCCATTACACATCGGTTCGGTGTCAGCTGGTGAACGTTCCGGAATATAATGCGTGAGTTGCTGTACTTAAAATTTGCGCATTCTTTTTCTTTTTCTCCAACCAAAACAAACTGTCTCTAGGGCACGGACACACAGATTGCCGCTGCTAGTTGAGACCGTTGGACTAAGCTTGTTTATTAGTATTATCCTGCAGAAAATGAGAGAAGCAAATATGCTTGCCTATTACAGCGTGTCCCAGGGTTTGTCAATTACCGTTACGGTCCATTGCAGGATTTTAGTTTTACAAAAAAATTGTTAGTTTCCTGTACATGTTTCTGGTTTCTACTGGAAATGTCCAAATCTTTTTGTATATGCTCATGGCACCTTGTGGGCTAGAATAGGTACCTTGCTCATGGAGGAAAAATTGATGTGGGCAGCAGCTGAAGGTCGCATCGAACTTTCGAAATACCCCCATCTGAGGGCCTTACTGTGCAAAATGACCTTTCACACATAATGTGTAAGAACCCAATTTTGGTAGTATAGTTGGAGGGTGCCCCACTGCACGGAATTTTTCCTTAGCAAAGCGCAGACATTTTGAAAAATGTAATGTCCAATCCTGCAGGCATTTTGTTTTTTCAAACACTCAGGTTGGTTTTTCCCCCTAGTACCGGTATCCCGAGGGTATGATGGGGATTGTTTTTAAAAAGAAATTTGCCTGTTCCTTTATGCCCTTAAAGCCCTCAGCCTCAGGCTTTACCAAAGTTTGGGCCAGTGCTTGGCTCTACCTCAGATGAGCACTTTTTCAAAAATTTCCCATGATACTTGCTGTGTATCAAGGGGAAAAACAAAGAAAAAAATCAGAAGAGATTTTTATGCTTTATTAAAACCCAAGGCTGTGCACGCTTTTGCCCTGCAGTGTAAAGTTACTTACCCGTTGTGACCATGTCTTGTTTATATCCAAGATTGAAAAGAATTAGATCTACCAAAGAAGGTAATGTTTGGAATAAAGTTCTAGTTTGATAACTAAGTATTTTGCTAGTCTTCCTACATAATTGAAATCTAGTTTTAAACTTAAAATGAAATATAATTACTCGATAAGGAACTGGAAATGCCACATCAGACTTCCAAAGAGGAGCGACCTAGGTAAGGAGTCAGGACCTTAGGTTCCTGAACCAAATTCATCATGACCTAGCCCTGGATTTGTGTCTCGTTGGCCGCTGAAGAGGGGAGGAGAGCAAAGTACAAGTATCATCACAAGAAAACACAACCGCTGCTAATCAACTGTCTTCCTAAAACAGAATTAATCTGAAGATTAGAGGGATTTTCCCCCATCCTGGGGTGTGTTGTGGAATGATCACAAATTCAATTTCCCCCAAACAGTTGAAAGTTAGAGAGTACTGTACTCCTAGTACAACGCCTAGACCCTATATTCGATCATACTTTAAGAGTCCATTGCATTTAATGCCAATTATTTGCACCCAACAAGAAGATACACTCTCCTATGACAAGGAGATATGTGTAATGTATTTGGGAGAAACTTTAGAAAGACATGCTGAGCAACTTCACATCGCACAGCGCTGGATAAGCACATGTCTTTGTTAGCTTTCTTTTTCTCCTTCTCAGCTGTTACAATTAGGTCTAGCATTGTACATTTGAGGATGTGCTTTGCTCTTGCTAATGTAGAAGCGGTTGCCTGGTATATTACACGCTTATGTTGCGCAAATTTGCAATGGAAAATGCTGGATTTTAAAATATTATGGTTAACTTTCAAAGAAGAAGGGTTTGAAGTGTTTAATTGATACTATTTTATTCGAATGTTGTGGTCTTGGGGGGGAGGGGGGTTTGATTTGGAAGTAACAGCCATGGAATAACAGCTACAATAACCACCAAAATATCTCCTCTCATGTGGATGATTATCGCCTTCCATAGTGAGTTTGCATGCATATTTTAATAGGTAATTGTGAATTCATTTTTCCAGCAATTGTCTCCTTTTGCCTCTGGGATGTTCTCTTTCTCTTTTTTCACCCAGTTGGTATTTACATATCTGATCACAGGGTTCTTTTTCAAACTGGTTTGATGATTCTGGCCAATGAGTAGTTTCACTAAAATCTTTTGCTACCTAAACTACCGGAAACCCCACACCTCAGGATTGATTGTGCAATGAAAAGAATCCCCTTGGAGCGGGCTCACAACTTGCCTTGAGTTCAGAAGGGACAAATAGAAAAGAAATGAAGACTTTAAAGGCCTAGTTGGTATTCCCCAAGTTGTAAAGTTTAAGGGTTTCGTTTCCCCCAGTAAGAGACAACCAATAATGTTATAAAGGGGGCTCATGTGAATCCCCCAGGGTTTTAGAGACCCAATGAAATACTACACTAAGGAGGTGTAGGTGTCCACCTGAGCATGCCCAAGAGAGTGGAACTAGAAATTTTCACAAGTACAGATATAGGTGTACTGTAGCTGAACTTGGGGGAGAGGGGACGATTGGGGGTGGAGAGATCATCAGGGACTATGTAATGAATACTATGACGCATGCAAAAGGAGGTCTTAATCAAGAAAGGGTACAAAGGGACAAGGCCAGCAAGCACACAAACAATCATACGCAGCACAGCCCTTCCCTCCCAGCCTCCCTGGAACAGCAAAAACAAACGGAAAACAAAAGCCTCAAATCGGGAGACATCCGGTCCTTTCTCAAAGTCGTCAACAAAGACGTCACCAGTAATTTACTAGGGACCTGTGGGCATTTACCGCACACAGCGTAACTATTAGGCGTAGATCTCAAATTGTATTCGTATGGCTTATTAAAATCATCTGAAGTTTAATTTGTACAACTCAGTTCTTAATCAGCACATGTGTTCGTACCAGAGTTGGGCGGTTCTTTGAATTTTTAAAGAACCACCAGTTCTGGTTTTCTTTAATTTTGAAAATTAAAAAACCTCTGGTTCCAGCTTTTCAAAAATTGTGTAAGCAAAGAACTTGTTGGTTGGTTTCTGTTTTTTCATAAATTTCAGACCTGCCCAGATCCTAACCAGGTCGGTCATCTCAAGGCCAAAGACCAGGCTTATATGTAACAGTTTTTTAGTCTAAAGAACTTAACCATATGACAGATATTGACAGGTTTTTTTTCAAGTTAGGAACAGGATCTTTGAATCCCTAATTTGCAAGTTTTGGTATTCTGTGTTGGCATTTCATCAGATCCTTAGTGCCATTGATTGATTTTGTCAGGTGATGCAGCTCGCCTTGAACTCATCTTCAATGTCAAAATGGGGAACAAATATCTTCTGCATGTCTCATCTACATTTGTCACATCAATCTTCATTGCAACATTTTGCCCATATTCTTTGTTGAATAAAGAAAATTCTACTAGATCTTCAAGCCAAGTTCGGAAACCAGGAATAGTTAAAATAAGGGATTGTTTCATCACATTCTCAGAAGAAAATGAACTTTTAGTTTTGGTAGCAACACTTGGTAGACATTCCAAAACAATATAAATAATTGGTGTTGAAGTGGGCAAGGTGCTATCACAACACAATACCTTGTGAACATTCCTCAAAATTTCAAACCAAATGAAATCTACAATCTACATCCATCAAGTTTTAAAAGGACCAAAAAATAAAAACAACCACATTTGAATGGAACCACATTATGTTACTACTATTATTCATGTGCATTATTATAACATAAAACTTTGCAACATTGCATTGTTGTTTATACACTTGCTCCAAAAGTAATAAGAATGAAGGCACACTAGTAATAAGTGGTCCTAAACACCAAATATTACCTTGCTCAAAGATAAAGATCCTCGATACCTACATTAACATTTTTAGTATTACTACAATAGATCACACAAAAAGAACACATCTCCCAACATAGTGACTTTGATATATTAAATATAGAAGGCCCCATGAAATTGCCTTGAATCAAATCTTGAATTTTCCCACCAACCACATTTGTCAAAAAATATTGATCTACAAACTGATGGGATTGATACAAAAGCATGTCCCCTATCGCTCATTTAAACCTAAAACCTCTTCAAGTTCAAAAACATCTTCGAATTCCTCTTTCACTTTTTTTTTTCTAAGTTTGTTTCAAGTTTAAACACCTTTCTCATGTTTTTCAAAGTATTGCAACCAAACCTTTAAGCATTAGGCTAATTTTCAAGATTATCAATCTAAAAATTCCATTGATGCAAATTTGTAAATATACTTATAAGTTCTCAAATAAACTTAAATCTTTATAGATCACATGTGGAAATTGTAGTGTGATACCGAAAGATGGACACTTTCAGTTGTTTTCACCTTAACACAAAGTTGTGTTTGCCAACTATAGCATAATACAAGAGTGCATCTTCAAACATAACAATTTTACGTACAAAATTGGAAGCAAAAAATAGTTAGGATTTCCTTCACAATCGAGATTTCTTTTAAAAACACACCATGTTATGATGTTTTGGAAGAACCAATGACTTCTAAATGACTTTAATTCAAGTAGCTTCAACTTTCAAATCAAAAGAGTAAAAAAATGATACAAAGTATGAAACACAAAAGCATAGAAGTTGTTGGTTGCTACCCTAAATACCTCCCAACGTAACCCTTATTTTAACATCATTATAAACATAAATACTAGAAGTTTATCTCCAATTGTCTAGCAAACCTTAATTGACAATTTTGACAAATTATGGAAATAAAATATTCTCAAACTACATACATCGAAAAAAAAATCCCCATATACTTAAAGATCCATGTTCAATGAATACATAATCTTGCTAATTTTTAAATGTATGAAATATGATTTAAGGCTTAAAAGAAATTTAACAAAACATAAAACAAGACACCTTTCAAATGTTCAATAATATTCAAGAACATTATAATAATTTCATGCAATTATTTGCAACTGCAACTTCTGAAAAAAATTAAATTAAATCTATTAATCAAATCTATCCCTTAGGTGAGAGCACGATCAAATATACACAAAAAAGTTTGGTAGAAGTTGCAATCGTATTTTTACATGTAAATGCAAGAAAATAATGTCAAAACATTTTCAATCATTGTCAAACCATCATGGTGCTAAATATTGAATTTATAATATAATATATTCTATATACAAAGTTTGAAAAACTTTAGTGTATTAAAAGTAGGTCAAAAATATTTTTGAAATTGATTAATGGAATTGTGTTCAAAATTTTTTTTACATTAAAAGATTGATATATTATAATTATTACCTTGGAAGTTGAAAGCGCATAAGTAAATTTTAGATGGACATTAACCAAAAAAGTTTTTAAAATCCAATATTTTATTTACTTGAAACTTTTTTTGTTGCTTTAGACAACATGCACAAAGTAAAAGAAATTTTATTTGCATTTTTTTTAAATCTACTTGAATTTACTAATTTAAACATGTGATTCTTCAATATCATTGACAAAAATTCAAAAAATATCTTCATGGGTGAAAACAAAATAAAGTAATGTTTCCACTTCAACCCTATGCCACTCATATAACTACCATAAAATAACATCAAATTAGGTGAAAGTATGTGTCAAATAACGATAATTTGCTCTATTAAGTTCATAAGAATCGGATTCTAAAAAAATTAAAAACTTAAAAGTAGATTAAAAAAATACATTTGAAATTGACTAAAAAATTATGTGTTCAACCTACTTTTTGGTTTTAAAAAATAATGAAATTGATATGTAATAAGTGAGGAAATGAATATCAACATATGTTTTGGAACATCACCAAAAAAATTTTTTAAAAAAAATCCTTTTTGTAAGAACCTATTTGAGACCTACATGAAACCGAATGCCCACATTGAAAAGTAGACATCAAAAGCTACTTATATTTTGAAAAACCTACTTGAAACCTATTTTTACAATTTGAAATATGAAACCATTGCAATATTAATGTAAACATTTTGTTTTTTAATCATTGAAATGAAAACATTCAATGTTCCACAGTTTTATAATGGTTTTATTGTTATTTTAAATCTACTTATTCCAATTTTAACAAGGTAATCAAGTTGTTCACTTTATCTTGCTTACACCTTCATATTGATCATTGAAATAAATAATATTTTTAAATCTAATATGATAAGGTTTAATTTATGGCTACTTTACATTTTTCTTTACAAGGATCACAAAATGTATATTTTATTATGCTTTCATCCCCTGGGTTGAAGCATGATTGGGGTGTTGCCTTTAAAAACATAAGGACTCACTCTTAGGACTATCAAATTCACTTTTTTAAATTCACTTTTCTTATGACTTGCTTTAGATTTCCCCTTTTTTTGTCATGTCAAATGAAATAATTTTGCTCCAAATTTTATATATAAGCATCTAAAATACCTATTATTTTCACTCATGAAAGTAAAAATATTAAAATTTATTCAATGTGGGTCATGTTCTATCAATGGCCCAAAGTTCCCCAAAATTTCACTTTTTGAAACTTTTTACATTGTAATAAGGTGTTTGTTTTTTTCACACTCAGACATTTTATATACATTAGCACCTAAGGTGTGTGTGGTAAGAATCTTGGGCGAAAAAAATTGTTTGGACATTCCTTATGAGTCCTTGAACTTTTTTTCCCAAGAGACAAAGTTTTAGATTTTTTTCCAAGACTTGGTAGAAATCCTAAAACTTGTTCGATTTTGACATGCTATGCATAGAATAGTACTTTAGTAATGTATCTTTCCATGAAAAATCAAACTTTCAATATGAATGTGCCATTAAGTTACAACTACATGTTTAAATGAAGGGTTCCATTTGATATTAAAAGAGACTATCCTTTTTAGTACCCCAACCATGCTTTGACCCCCTCAAATCTACCACTTGCAAAACAAACATGATTTTTGTTAACAAAAAAAACCTAATGTTCATTTTTTTCTTTCATCACATTGTTAGTTTAATTTATGAACATATGCCTAAGTATACCAAAAAATAGTCCTCACATGTTAAAAAACAAGAATATATGACAAGTAGGTGATGCCTTATGAGATTGTCCTTTTGAACTACATGAAGGCATCAAATGTGATATGTTGAATTTTTTGAAAGTTTAATAGTTGTATCAACCCTTTTTAAAACCTACTTTCAATCTACTTTGCAAAATCTGCTAGTTGGTCACGTTGTGACATGTTGCAAGAAAGTAGATTGAAAGTAGGTCAAAAAATATTTACATGGAAATTTCATTCATATTTTTAATTTTGAAAAGGTTAAATACATCCAATGCATTTTAATATCATATCAAAAAAAATGTTTTGAATGCCAAATTTGAGTTTATGGAAAATTTACTTTTGAAGGGCTTCACATTGTCATAGTCCAAAAATTCAAAGTCCAAAAATTGTGTATCAAGGTGCATAATGGCTCAAACATTAGTAACACATCATTTGAGTTGTTTGATTTGGTAAACCAATCACCTACCCCCCCCCCAAAAAAAAAAAAAA
>Ga0209208_10005574_pt1 | contig 17526 bp, 20 predicted proteins | sample S1TSphfallax_3_FD_187694 | JGI IMG/M metagenome (GOLD analysis project Ga0209208, IMG submission 187694) | Host-associated microbial communities from peat moss isolated from Minnesota, USA - S1T2_Fd - Sphagnum fallax MG (SPAdes) (version 2) | ecosystem: Host-associated > Plants > Peat moss >... | reverse complement strand
TCGGAGGAACTGCCCGGCGGTCAAGCTTTGGGGTTTCTGTGTGTGTGGGGACGAGAGAGCCTGGGACCTCCTTCCGCGCGCGAAGAAGGTCTTTGCCTCCTCGAAGACGCGGAGGGACGCCGGGGAGAAAGCAGACGACCGGAGGGGGGGGGACTGCTTTGCTGCGCAGCAGCAGCAGCACAGTGCGGTGGGGGCCTGCCGGAGGTTGAGGGTGGGGCGAGAACGAGGCTCGGTGCAAGAAAGGAATCGATCGTCTTGTACAAGACGAGTTTCTTCGGCAGATTGGGGATTGCGGCAGTAGCAGCAGTTGGTGGTCTGTGGTGGTGGGGACGCGGACCTGCTGGCTGAGGTGGTGGTGGTTGTTGGGTTGAAAGAAGAAAGAGCTCGCTCGTTGGGAGAGAGGGAGAGAGAGACACAGAGAGAGAGAGAGAGAGAGAGAGAGAGAGAGAGATGTTCATGGATCCAGACTGTTGTGATGTCATAGCCAGTTGATACCGGTAGGTGTGTGGCTAGAGGGTGTCCAGTAAGTAGCAATGGAGTAGGTTAGTTCACAGACACACGGACAAAAAGAGAGAGAACTCTGGGTGTGTATTTGTTTCTTTGTTTTGTGGATTTGTGGGGTTTTGGGGAAGGGGAGAAGGGTATAGGGGAAGCTTGGGAAGCTGTGAGTGCTCAGGTTTTTGGTTGATGCTTGTCTTGGGAGCGTTGAGGAACTACTGTTGGTGCAGGAGCTTACAAGTAGTGTTTAGTTAGGTGTTGTGTGGTGTCTGGACGGTTTCGGAGTCTCATGGTTTGGTCTTGTTGGGAAGTTCTGAGGACAAGCGCTCTTCAGCTCTCCGGGCGGCGCAAGAAGGTGGAAGAACCTCAGGAAGCTGTGGTCGATGTGGAGCTGACGAAGAGCTGCTGTTGGAGTCTCCTGGAGCGTCCTCAGGAAGATACTATATTTTGGTGCCAGGAAGCAATCCCGGAACTGTGACGGACGTTGGTGAGGCTCTCTACAGAAAGGAACCCATGAGTAGTCTGGCCTTCAGGTAGCTCGCGGGGTTGCTGATTTCATGCAGGAGGTGCGTATGGTAGAGACTGTGTGCTGACCACCTCTAAGCTTGTTAAGAGGTGGTGGTGGTGGTGTTTTCCTCCGGGACTAAGGTTTGTTTCTCTAGATACAGAGTCTGGCAATCATCATCATCATGGCACTGCAGACAAGCTGGACAAGTTGGAGAAGCTCGTTGACTATTTTATCTATTCAGCAGCGCACGTGGTTTCAGAGATGGTGAAGAAGAGCAGTCTAAGTAAGAGAGTTGGGGACTCAGAGTGAGTCTAGGAAAGTAGATGGGGTCTCCTGGCAAGGAGAACGTCGTAAGCAGAAGTCGAGAGTTGCAGCAGCATCGCTTGCTGAAGAAGAGAAGTGCGCCGACGTTCTCGCCACAAGATGAGCTGCAGGTGAGCTAGACTTCAAGCTGACCCCAGCCTCTACCCGAAACCCAAAATCCTTAGACTTCTCTTCTTGAAGCCCTGCACAGGCGGAACTCAAGATATTTTCAGAGCTGTGCACTAGAGAGAGCGAGAAATTCCTTTGTAGTGCACTTCAGCTCGTGTTTCAGATCCTGAGGATGAATCCACCTACCGAGTGCCATTTGTTGTGCATGAAAATTGCTTGCAGGAGAGATTAGAATTCAGCTTCCAGACATGCAGCTCACCTGCAAGTGCTTGTCAGCAGCCATGATGATCTGTGATCAATGATCTGGTGTAGAAGGAAGAATCATCCTTGAACCTTGGAAAGATTCAGCACTTGCAGTCTCAGGAGTAGCTCTAGATTGATATCTACAGCAATGCCATCTTCTCTCAGCTTCGCAGTGCCGTCAGAGCTGCTCACTGATCCGACGCAAGTCACCGGGAAGAAGACTGTAAATGCTTTGCTTCATGAACAAGCTGCAGCACCAGAGAGTCGTCCGGACGTCTTGGGTTATTGCCACAAGAGCTGCAGGTGAAGCAGCAGCGCGGGGCAGCAGCAAGCCTGACTTGGAGGAACTGTTCACGTGCAGTACCATGAGCAGCAGCAGGGATCAGAAGAGCAATAGCGGCAGGCGGAAGAGACTCGGCATCTAAGGAGCCTAGTGCTCGCGGCAGCAGCAACAGCATTGCCGAAGAGCTCTAGTGAGATCTTATACAAATGCAGCTCCGCTGGCGGCAGCAGCGATGGCGTCGATGGGGGGTGGTCAAGGGATAGGAGGAGGAGGGTCGTCGCGGCAGCAGGTGGACACCACAGCTCTAGGGATGGCAGGGATGGGGCAGGAACAGTATGGGGCAGAGGGACAAGGAGGAGGAGGAGGTCTGGGTGGTGGTATGGGTTCCATGACGATGCCTCAACAGCAGCAGCAACAACAACAACAGGAAGCGATGGCGGCAGGTGGGTCCGGAGCAGCTGGAGATTCTGCGGCTCCAGCAGCACCAGTGAAGAAGCAACCGCCGAAGAGATCATCAACGAAAGACAGACACACCAAAGTCGATGGCCGCGGTCGCAGAATCCGAATGCCAGCTTCTTGTGCAGCGAGGATCTTTCAGCTGACACGCGAGCTGGGACACAAATCCGATGGAGAAACCATCGAGTGGTTGCTGCAGCAAGCAGAACCAGCGATCATCACAGCCACAGGGACAGGAACGGTTCCGGCATTGGCTCCTTCCATCTCCGGTAGTCTCCGAAGCTCGTCCGGCATGGCAGCTGCGGCGAGCAGAGCTGCCGGGCTGCACGGTGCCTTGGCGCTAACTGGACCCGCTGGAGCTGCTGTTGCTGCGGAAGCTGAAATGCGCATGCAAGACCAGGTACGCAGGGGAGGGAGCGAGTGGGCCAGCGCCGAGGAGCGCGTCATGGACGCCACCAGAGCCATGGAGGCAAGCAGGCGGATGAGCATGGGTCATGGCGAGAGCAGCATGCAGGAGATGATGGCAGGCTTCCAGCAACAACAGCAACAGCAGCAGCAGCAGCAGCAACAACAACAACAACAACATGATCAAGGCATGGTTTCTGCAGGTTCTGAAGTTGGGGAAGGTTTGGATACTGGCGATGGCAGGCTGAGGAAGAGAACCAGAGCTTCTTCCTTGGGGGGTGGCCGTCTGAAGGAAGAGAATGAGCCTTCAAGACCAGTGCGAGCCACAGCAAGACAATCCATGCAGCAGCAGCAACAGCAGCAACAGCAACAACAGCAACAGGCTCAGCAAGTAGGACTAGGGGCTTCTTCCAACATGATGCCTGCAGCGATGTGGGCAGTGGCACCTGCAGTGGCAGGAGTACCCAGTAGTGGTGCCATGCCAGCTATCTGGATGTTGCCAGTGAGTGCAGGAGCTTCAACAGCAGGAGTGATGGCAGGTCCAGGAGCAGAGCAACAACAGATCTGGACTTTTCCTCCTTCGGGCTCTTACCGTATGGCAGCAGGTCCAGGACCAGGTCCTTCAATCCAACTGGGGACTGTGGGAGGCCCAGGTGGACCAGGAGGAGGACCTGGCTCAGGCAATGTGCAGCCATCTTCCAGTAGTGCAATGATGGCCTCTGTCATCCCGGGTGGAGTCACCTTGATGCCAGGGTTCAATCTCCAAGGGGGAGTGGGTTTGGAGTTGCAAGGTGGACACATGGGTCATCACATGCCCTTGGGTTCCATGCTCCTGCAGCAAGCTGGGAGTCCACAGCAAATGCCCACCGGATTGGGGTTGGGAGGAGAAGGACATTTAGGGATGCTGGCAGCACTCAATGCATATAGTCGCGGCTTGAACCCTGATCAGCATCAGTCCATGAGCTCAGGACACCAACAAGGTGACAGTGGTGATGATCCAACCAGCTCTCAATAATATCAATCAGCCACCCATCTGCCCAGCTTTGCATGCGCATCAATTTTACACTCAGCTGAACAAGATTATCATTGTCTGTGTGTGCACTGTTTGAAGATCAGACCTGCAAATTCAACTTCCTGGATCATCAGGTTTTTTGGTGTGAGATCATATCGTGAGTAGCTGCTCTGCAGAGGCTTGTGCCACCGTCACAGCAGCTGCAGCTTCCTCCTTGATCAAAGCACCACTCAGATCTCCTGAGTAGCTGCTGCAGAGGCTCACACTGCCACCACTGCCACCCCCGAACCTTCCTTCATCAAAACTCACCACTCAGGCTGCTGCTACCAGAGCTTTGCTCAGGGGTTAAAGATTAGGGTTCATTCTTTTGTTTGTGTCACATGAAGGCCATTTACTGTGCATTCATGTTTTTACTCTTAATAACACTTTCACGGCCCCCCTTTTGAGTGTGGATTCTGTCCTCGACAGCTCCTCGGCATCAGTCTTGTACCTGCCACCCGCTAGTGTCTTCCACATGCAGCTCTGTATCCTGGCTTTGTGTAGGGTCAACTCTTTTTCTTCTTCTTCTTCTGCACTGTAAAAAGTGGCAACTCCTTGAGGGGACTCAGAGGTCATCCTAGATTTAGTGACTTAATCTTTCTTCAAGTAGTAGTAGTTGTTGTTGTTGCAGCTCTTTGCCTGGGAAGAAGTTCTTTCTTCCCTTATTATGAGTCTGAAGATTTGTATAGGTCTCCATGTCCCCCCAAGGTTGGTTTCATTCTCTCTATTTTATTAGGCACAGTTTGATGTGGCCTCAGAAAAAATTACAAGTCAGAAAAAGAGGACTTGTATTAAGTCATCTTTGTAGTCTAAGTGTGGGGATCATGCAGTAGTGTTCAAGGGCAGTCTTCTAGCTGCACACATGACATACATGATGTGCAAATTCTATTTCAAACTGCCGCTGCTCCTCATCATTGTGTTGGATTGAGTTTTAGTACACTCTTTCAGTCTGCATTTGATTCAGTGTGGGTACTGTCAGGTCTATGGACATTGGACAATTTTATCCACAATTCTTGACATCATGATCTCTCTGTGAATTTGACTCTTCATGACATCTCTCTTGAGATACAACAATCTCACTGCCACCTCAGTTCAATGAGATTGGTTTGAAAGTGGTAATTGGGTGCTTGATTTTATGTGTCCTGGGGACCAATTCTCATACTTTTTGTGCAACATTTTCTCAGCTCTTAATCAACTGCAAGTTTCTTGATAGAGCCCATTGGATGATGCCATAGTTGATGCAAGTGCATCTTGTAGATGATGATTATACATGCACAGTCTTCTATAGCCACTTTGTAATCTCAATTACAATGTTTGAGCATTCACTCTTGTTCTGACTCAGTGTGCCATAAATGGTCAATAGAAATTATATAAGCTCTTTAAGGACAATCGATCTAAGTCCAAATTCTCCTCTGCCTTTTGGTACTGGGTATGGTTTTAGATGCCTCCTGTGATAATTGTCCAAGTGTTGTGGCTGATTGCTCAAGTGGTAAATTTATATCTGCAGATCATGTTGGACTAATGTCTGTCACAGGAAAAAAATCTGAAATTACTGAATGTCTTATATAAGTAGGCTGGGGACTTGTGTGTGTGTATCGATACTTCCATCTCTCTATTCACAGGACTTAGAGAAATCAGTACCTCTGGTTGAAGAGTGTAATATCCTTCCTTCATGCAGAGAGAAACTGAGCTGTTTTGAATTTGCTTGGGACTGATTCCAAGGAACTGACACAAAAGGCTAAAATAAGGTTTTGGAATTTCCTGATTCAACCCTGGCAAGATCAAACCTATGAGTGAATTTGGGCTCTGAATAGACTGTGGTAAGAAACCACACTCATTCAAACTTAGAACTGGTGTTTGTTTCAGAGTTCACTGGAGTGGTGACAGTTTAGTGAAATTATGGAACCATGTGGAATGTGCTGTCTATGTTTAATGTGTTGTAGTGAGCTGGTTTCATTAGCTTATTTGTCTCCTTGCAAACATGATTATCTTTGTGGAGAGTTTGCATTTGCTTTGGACTACTTGGTAAATCTATGCTTTTGGGTTGTTGGGTTGTTGCCAGTTGTAATCTTGATATTCATGATGTAGAGTCTCTCATAAAGTAGTTTCTACTGTAATTTTGTGGATGATTTTCAGAGACATGAAGAGAGCTCTGTTTAATGATCTGTAGTCCACTGAGAAAAGCTTAGTCCCTTCACCAAAAACTTGAACCCTGAGAAAAACACTAAGAAAACCTATGTCCATTCAGAAAAAACCTTGAGAAAACCGAGACCCATTCAGAACAAACTCAGGTCAAAACTCCAATGATATCTCTGGATTGAGAAAAATCCAAGTTGAGGAGAATTAAGCTTCTCCCCAATGATCTCCATTGAGAAAATCCAATCTACTTATTCTCTTGACAAGTATTGAGCTTCTGATTGACAGTTAAAAGGAAAGAAATTTGCAACAATTTTTTTATCTTCAGAGAATGGGTATGTATATATATATGTAACTAGTTCAGCTCAAAGCTTTGCTTAATATCTATTCTTGACTTGTTTGTGGAGGCAAATTTGAGCTTGTCACTTGTTGAATGGATATATTTGTAAGGAGAAATTTGTGATGAACAAACAACAGATTCCAGAGATGATGTGAAAGTAGGTTGTGTGTGTGTGTGTTTACAATGTCATTTTCATTACATGAAATATGTCCAATTTTTTGTAGAATTGCAAGTTTTTTATTTTCCCCACAAGAATTTGATTAAAACTACTTCATCACTGTTTGTTTTGGCAGGGACAGCCAAGGAGTTGACTCAGTCCCCATTGTGGGGGGAGCGCCATCAGTGTTGCAGTAATAGCAGCAATAATTCATCCCACATGTGGCCTGGTCAAGTCAGTTATTTGATCCCTGTGGAGGAATTATATGAGACTTTCCACAAACCTGATCTGTCAGTGGACCTGGGCCCATTGATGGGTTTGATGAGAATTATTAGTGAGTGATGTATATGCCTTTTGCTTACATTACCCTCAAAAGCTGCAACCCATCCATGAAGCTAAAAATGGGCTCACAAAACTCAAAAAACCACCATAGTGAGTGAACCAACCATCATTCTGCTTCCATTTGGACCAAAAATGGGCCACAGTTTTGAAAACACCATAAATGAACCCTTCTTGCACCATGGGACTAAAAATGGGCCAAAGTTTTCAAAATATCATTAATGGAACCCTTCTTGCACCTTGGGACTAAAAATGGGTCAAATAACTCAAAGACCATAAGGAAACATCCTTGCACCATGGGGTTAAAAATGGGCCAAATAACTCAAACACCATAGGGAAACACCCTTGCACCCTTGCACTAGAATGGGCCAAAAAAAACTCAAATACCATAGTGAATCATTGTTGCAGTCTGGGGCTAAAAATGGGGCAAAAAACTCATAACAACCATAGGGAACCCATTCTTGCACCATGGGACTAAAACTGGGACAAAAAAAACTCAAAAGCCTGTGAATCATTCTTTTCCTCCCTTCAGCCACCAATAATTCCAACAAGTAATACAAGCTCTCTAGTGTGCACCACGAGTCTGGTTCCCTATATATGGTAAGTAGTCTTGCTTCAAAATCTCTACACACTAAGAAGAGAGACCAAAACTCATAATCAGGCCAGGCCACCCAACAGCATGCTGTGAGCTTACTTACTATGTCCTCTTACAGCAAATTTGATTGATGAGGGGAGGGAGACTACTGAGTATTATATGCTACTTTGCAGTCAAGGCAAATTTGATGATTGTTGCCCTAAAATCAAGCATAGATTGCACATGAAACAGACTTAGTGACACAACATCTTGATACCCATCTTCATCCAATCTTGATACCCATCATCCAATCTTCATCCAATCTTGATACCCATCCACCAATCTTCATCCCATCTTCGTCCAATTTTGATGCCCATCTTCATCCAATTCTGATCCCATCTTCATCCAATGCTGATCCCATCTTCATCCAATTATGATGCCCATCTTCATCCAAACTCTGATCCCATCTCCATCCAATTTTGATACCCATCTTCATCCAATTTTGATGCCCATCTTCATCCAATGCTGATCCCATCTTCATCCAATTTTGAAACCCATCTTCATCCAATTCCGACCCCATCTTCATCCAAATTCTGATACCCATCTTCATCCAATTCTGATCCCCACCTTCATCCAATTTTTTATACCCACCTTCATGGTCAATATGTCAAAAGGTCATGCTGAAATTGTGTTTTTTACCTTGTACCTTTCTGCCATTTCCCTCCACTTATCTCCAATAAATGCTTTGTCTAGGCATCTCTTGAAAACCATTTTGCATTTCACAATTCAATTCCATGTGGTTTTTGTGCATTGATGGGCTTGCGCACAAGATTAGAGTTGTCCTTAAAGTTGACCTGTCTTTGGGCCCTAGTTTGACCCTGTAACCCCTGTTTCATCCCCAATTTTAGTGTAGCCATGAAGTGAGTGAAACCAGATAGGGTTCCATTGAAACAGAATATCAAAGTTCAGAAGGTTATTCTGACAATGCTTTGATTTAATGAAGAACAAGAGTAGCCTGTGCCATTGGCTCAAGTGTGAACACATAGAGGGCTCAACTGATTTTCCTTTCCAAACCCAATTTTTTTTCCAATTTGCTTGAATTTCCAGCAACAGAAGTCCCTCAAAAATAAATATCTTTCACACATTATTGCTCTGAAAATTATGAAATAAACTTTTATTAAATCTGATTTGCAGAGCAGATTCTAACAACACCAAGAATGCCCCCAAAATCCAATACAATTTTCAGTTTCAATTTTTACTTAGTTTTTCATTTAGAAATTATTGGTTTAAAATAATCGAATAACTTCCACACCGTAACTCCAAACAGTTTCAAACCACGTGAATGCAACCCCTATTGATCAAGAGCTTTCTGAAGATACCAAGAGCCTGGCATTGAATTGAAGCACCATGGTTTGAGAGATCTTAGTGTGACAAAACAAAACAAAACAAGGCATCACAAACACGCTGGCCCTGCCAATAGATAAGATGTTGTACATCTAGCTACTGTGTCCACACTCTGAACACCAAAAGAATCTGTTCCAATCTAGACATTCTAAACACTTTCACCAAAGAAAGGAGTCACCTAATGTGAAATTGGTTCTAATAAGGTAAAACTTCCAAAAGTTGGATCCAATGCAATAGTCCCTGTCCCTGTGGGGACAAGGCCCAACAAACTACCTTGCTTCATAGAGAGATATGATCCTCAGTAGGGAAGGCTCAGGTAAGACAAATCCAAAACTGGGTGTGAAACTCCTGTGAGGAACAATTTTACATCCGAAAACTATTTTGGTCCCCTTTGTTTTTTTTAGTTTGCTGTCTTCATACTCGACCTCTCATTTCGTCCCCCAGTACCCCCAGTTTGTGGTTTACTTTACAGACAACTCAATTGTGGGAAAAATCTATCATAGAAATATAGATGATGTTTGTTAGCTTACCTATGCACCATAACACAGGGGCAGCTTCAACACTTTTCTGTCAAATAACTAATTAATTTTGAAGATACCATGTTGAAAAGTAAAATATTTGTGAATATTATTTCAAATCGAGTCTTTACTTTCCATCACAATTTACTTTTCTTTTGGAAAGAATATTTTTGAAATTTTCAACATTTCTACACATAGTATAATTTGTGTTGAAGCTGCCAAGGTACTATGGTATGTGGATTTTAACATAAAGCAGTTCCATTGTCGAAGCACCCCAACTTGGCAAACAATATGCAAACAATATTATCGACAATGATCCAAAAAGACTAAAGGTGCATTCACACCTAATGTTAAGTCAGTGTTAAGTGAAAATCTAGGTGGCATCTTAGGTGGCACCCAAAGTTAAATGGGTGATTGTTTAATTTTAAATGAATGTTAACTTAACATGCAATCTTCATGATAAATAGGTTTAGGTCCTAAATGATTGGCTTGGTGTTAGGGGACTTAATACTAGAGTCCTTAACACCAAGTGAGAATGCACCTTAAGTGACATATAATATAATATTGACTAATGGTCTACAATTTAGACTATCAAGTTTTGTGAAATGGGTTGGTTGTAAATCAGCAATTTTATATATGATCCACACCCCATTACATTCCCTTTGTAACAACCACCAAAGGCCATGTGTGTGGTTGAAGTACCCCTCAAAACGATAGGCAAGGTCTTATAAATATGACCTTGACAACTATTAGGATAGCTCTAAATTATAGGAACCTTTTACTTCAAAGAAAAATACAAAGAGAAAAAATTAAGCTTCAATTTATTAAAATCTATCCCAAAACCTCATTCACTTAAAAGTAAGTTTGTATATCAATGCCAACAAATCTATGTATGATTTGTAGATTTAGGTGCAAATGATGGATCTACCATAGTCTTGTAAACCACTAATCAATTGGAACTTGTTTCTATTTTTTTTGGATTTTAGGATTGCACAAATTGGAATGAATGTGGTATGTACTTTTGACTCTTGGTCAAAGAGGAAAGGCTTATAACTATAAAATCGGAATGTGCTAAAATTTGTGATTAATACATAATTTTTTCGCAATTCATCTTAACCCCTAAGCATTGGGGAGCTTCAACAGATGTCTTTCAAGTCTCACTTTCTTGGAACCATAACTATATTATGTGGAAAATCAAAAAAAAATTAGGAATAAAAAGTGTAAAAGTACTAGTTTTTTGGTTTTTGCTGCACAAATATTGTTTTCTTACAATAATAGCTTTTTTTGTCAATTCCTATTAGTGTGACAAGGTTTTTGCTACTTTGTGCTAGTAAAGATTATTTTAAAAGTGTGGGTCTATGATTTAATAATCGTGTTACATGTTTACCCCTTTCCAACAAATGTGTGGAGCTTTAGCTATTACCATTTTATGATTTTTTTCTTTGTTTCAACTAACTCCAGGAACTTGTTGACATTGGAACTTGTGACAAACCCCCAGCCCTGCCCCTCCCCCACTCATTCAACCAAGAGGTTCCACCCAATCAATGGACAATGTCCAACCCTTGAGTTTTCTTCCTATTAGGGGTTTATATCACAAAGTTTTTGGATTACAATATGATATTAACCTAGTACCTTGGCCATTTTGACATTAATTATATTATCTTCAAAAATGTTGAAATTTTCAATTTTATTTCTTCCAAATAAAAAATAATGAATATTTGGGTACATTCATGATAGAAGGAGCCAACATGACCAAGCTTGTTGTGCTTGGGAAGGACTAACTAGTGTGTGGAAAACCATGTGGCATGCATTAAGTGGACAGTCTTAATAAATTAATTTGGAGGGATGTGAATGAAACAAAATTCAAATTTTGTGGCAGATTTCCTCACATGTTCCCACTCTAGGTGAAGACACGATTGTTTGAATTGGGCGTATTTGTTCCTAGGTCAACATTTGAACTACAACTGAAACCAATCTTGGTCATCATCAAGCAAACATCAAACACAGACTGGTGTCTTCTTCAAAAAACTGGAGAGTCAACAAGCAATCACAACCTTGAAAGTTTACAAGGTGTTGCAAAAAATCCTAGAGCTTGCAATATTGACAAGCAACCACAACCTTGAAAGTTTGCAAGTTGTTGCAAAAAAACTTCAAAATACACTATTCTCTGTACATAGTGATTTTTCACATTTTTGAACACTACCATGTAACTCTAAAATCTCAGGCTTGCAAGTTGTTTGCAAAAGCTTGCAGGTTTATTGCAGGTTTATTATGGGCCAGTTAAATGACACGTTTGTGGGTTTTTCTATTTTGGTTGTAGGTGAGATTCATCACAACCAACAACTACAAGTGCACACAAATAGCCAAGAGCACCAAGATCAAATGTACTTGGAACATAGTTTTGAAAGCAATGTCAATTCTCCGATGGTTACAAATTTGTAGCTTGCCAAAAAAATTGTTTCTTTCTTGAGGTTTTCAAGGCATGCGCATTCCATTCACTAATAGAATTTTGGAAAAAAACAATTATGTTTGCAACTCAATATTTAGTTGTTTAGGATTAAAATGATTATGACCAGCAAAGTCGTGTTGGACAAGTTGTAACCGACACCTAGTTGTTGTGGACATGACGTGGAGTCCAAAATGACTAAGTCGTTTGGGGCAAGTTACATCCACATGGAATCCAATTGGTAGATCAAAAGGTGACTAGATTGTCTAAGTGGATGGGTGTGTTGATGATGTGGCAAGTAAAATTATGAATTGGCATTTAACATGGTTAAATTAAAATAGTTTGTAGAGTTATACTTATGAATGTATAATTGCCATGTTAATCATTGTGTAGTTGTTATTATAGTTATTCATATGAATAGTGTAGTGATGTGATAGTTATTCATATGACTAAACTAGTGAAGTAGAATAGTCGTTCATGTGACTAAGCTGATGATGTGGCATAGTTTTTCATACAACTAAATTAGTGATGTGGCATATAAACATAGTGGTTGATACAACTAAAGAATGACATATTTTTTAGTTGTATATATGACTACACTAGTGGACATTGAGGTTCTGGTCTAGTTGCAAACGTAGTTGCAATGCTCATTTAATTGTTTATGCAACTTCAATGTGCGCTGCAATGGATTGCATTTGGAAATATACAATTGGTTGTATCTATTTTTAAATACTAGCTACAAGTATTTCATGGATCAAATACAACTACACACCAATACATGCATTAAATTGCACGTGTTTTAAATTTAATAAAATCAAAACAAAAATCTGAACAAAACCAATTAATGCAAGTGTGTGCACCATTCCATAACCAAGCTTGAATCCAACATTACATTGCCAAAAATTGACATTTTGAACATTTTGAAATAAGTTATATGTACATAAGTCACTTATATCCACCACACATATTATTGCACCCCAACTATTGTGCTTTCAAATACTTTTGATGCCATAATGCAAAAGTTCCAACAACATCTCCCAACGACAATTGGTCAACAATTTCATTAGGGTGCATAAGAGGATGATTAGATATGTAAACCTCTTATATGTCTACTCAAAACCATAACTTCTCTATTGGCATACGATGGAACTTGTTTCAACCCCAAAAGCTGCTAATTGTCCCCATTGCAACTTTATGCTATGCATTTTTTGGATTCAATAGGACAAAAACTTGTTGCGTATGAAACTACAAATACAAAAAAATTGCAATCATTGCATAAAAGGTTAAAACCTATATTCCTTTTCAAATAAAACATTACGATGCATTTTCAAAGTGGGGTGAGAGTCAAGAAATGGAACACTTTCAAAATTAAAAATGTATGCATCAAGTAACATCTTAAGCTAGAGCATATGCTTATGAGGTTAGGAAATTTCTACTAACTTGTTTAAAGATGTAAGCAATATGAACATGTTGAATTATAGAATGGTAATCTATATTTATATCAATATAAAAGAAATCCTCGTCATGTTCTTCTCCATAATGAAATTTATGCTGCTACCCAATGACTATAGTAGATTGAAATTCTAGGAAATGGAATTCCAGGAAGGTTTGAAAAAAAATTAACATGCTTACCACATGTGATTTGAAAGTAACACACTTTGCATTATTTCCTTTGGGGAGCAAAACTTTTCCTCTTAGCTCATTTCCACTACTTGGAGGTGATCATGTTAACTTCTAACACCCATACCAACACAACAAACATGTCATAGTTCAATATAACACCATGTATAACCAAAAAAAATTATAAAGTATCACTAAGGGGGATTTCAAACTTAAATTTTTACTCACCTAACCTACAGTACATGAAGTGGCCTATCCCATAGCTTCAAAACCTTTTGTTGGTGATTTTTTATGTTACCCTTTTTTTGCACAACAAGGGTTATATCTACTTTTGCAAGAGAATTAAAACTCCAAGAGCCATTTGTTAACTCATTCCATAATTCTACAACATCAGCCAACACCTTAGTAATGGTCACTAACCCTTTTTTCTTGCCCTGTGTTTTTTGACATTGCTTAGATGGACCTAACCCATCTTTAGCAATGTTTTCTTTCTCCTTGGATTTTGTCTCTATATATTCACCCCCACCATCGGCACTGAAGTTTGTGATAAAACGAACACCATCACTAGTACATAATATTGTTCCTACTCTAATATTCAAGGTTGGCTCCACCAATGGCGACCCTGCAACAGGTGCTTCCTGGTGTTCTAATGTAGACTTGGGGTCAAATGGGGTGGTAATTGATGTTGGGTTCAATGTTTTACCTATGAAGCTCATGATCATGGTCTTGAAGTCAGCTAAGACAACAACATTATTTGTTGAGGAGAGCAAAACATTAGACACCTTCCCATCTAATTGCATTTGTTTTTCCTCCATTAGTGTTTGGTTCTCCTCCATACATAACCTACATACCCCAATAATAATTCATAATTCTTACACTTAAACTAAAAAGGTGTGCATGCCACATGAATTACATAACAAACTTAAAAACATGGATCTCCAACAACAACAACAAATAATGTTCAAAGCATGACGGGAATTTGTAAAATGTCTAACTTACCAAAGATCCACCTATTTGCTTTGATCCTTGGAATTCTACTACAAACTCACTTACAATAGGGTTGCGCTTCCTTTTTTTTTTTTTTGTTAAGGCATAATCATATACTTTCTCAAGTATTGAACTAGAAGGTCTACAATTTAATTGTTTACTTGGATGACAAAATCAGTGAACAAACTAAGAACAAAAAATGAAATACATAAACAACCAAATAGAGCAACATACCAATTGAGCTTATTTTCCTACCTTCCCTGTCTGACCCACATGTGACACATTAAGAACCTTGCTCTACGCCTTTGACATCTTCTTAGTTAACAAAGTATTCCAATATTTTTTTAACCTCTCCCATTGGTTAGGTTGAATATTCATAGGGCACATAGTTAACCTTTGTGAAAACCTTGTTTTCAACCTATTCCTTTCTCCCCTTAAAAACCTCTTTATTGCATTTTTGAACCCCTTGTCAGAAAATTCATTTCCAAGATATTCATATTTAGTGTCTAAGGCCAACCTTAACTTGGCCAATTTGTCAAGATCTTGTTCATCATAATGGATGATGCTTACATCTAACATCCATGGAACCAAAGTTTGAACACTATCATCCCATTGATTTTTTCCATCACAACCCCCATCAATTCCCCCCCCCACCACCTTCACCTTAACTTGACTTGGTTTTTTCCCAACAACTCTGCGAACTTCACATGCAACATTTCCAAAAAATTTGCATTCTTTTCGATATGCTCTTTATACACTCTCCACCTTAGCCAAACTAAAAAGAAGAGGGAAATTGTTATTACTTGTTTCCTTAGGAGTTTCATTGGCAATTATACAGTTGGGAAATTCATGGGTAGCTATAGCCTTGGGAGCTTCATGGGCAACTAGTTGTCCTTGCATCCAAAGCCTTCCAAATGTAGATAAATCTACTACTTGTTGTCCTACACATAGTTGGATAGGGGTAGAAAGGCTTGGCGCTTCTTATCTTACAATCAACCATGGTGCATAGCCCATGCAACTTGCATCCATGGATTAGGCATTGGCCATGGCCAAGTTGTAGAGGCCTAAGGCTGGACTGAAGTGGCTTGAGGCTATAGCGAAGGTGCAACCTCAATAATAGGCACTATGGGGGCCACAACAAGTAGTGTAAGGGTAGGAGTTCTTGGGATGGGAGGTTTGGGGGAGGCAATATTTGCCCTCTTTGGTGTGGCAAGGAGTTGCCTCTGCCTCTTACATTTTATGCCAGAAGAACCAAGCATCACAACACCTTTGTTGTAATTTACCACAAATTTTTATAAATCCCCTTCATCTTTTACATCTACACACCCTCAAAAAAAAACACAAACACCTAAATCTCCAAAGAAAATCTAATATGCATTTTCTAGAATCACTTAAATCACATGTTAAAAATAGGAATTGCGAAATGAAAGTTGAACTTACTAGCTGCAACATCATAGTTTTCATCTTTTGACCTTGTATCCATACTAAGTTCTTCAACAATTCATCCACCTCATGCCCTTATATTGTGTTATCCATTTCCATTAAGTTTGGAGCCCCAACTTTCTTTTTAATCTTGCTATTTTTTCATGCAAGGGCGACTAGTTGAATATTTCAGCAACACACAGGGAATGGACCCAACTAGATCTACCTTCTTTTAAAAAATCAACTATCTTCAAACTTCAACAAGTAAACAAGCAAAAAGTTTATAAGAACTAAAATCCTTAGAACAATTCTAGTATGTAAAAAGCAAAAAAAGATTTCAAATCAACCCAACTTAAAGACTTTGAACTTCCCGCCATTGCTAAAAAAACTTACGAACAAAAGACAATTAAGGTCTTGGGTAGCTATGTATTTTAACCCTAAATTTCTAAGATGAAATTTGCACTAGACCAATAACCTTCAACCATGTGGACATTCAATAATCACAAAAACAACTAAGAAACAAGAACAATACAACAAAGCTCAAATGATGTGGATATTATTCTTGTCCTTCAATTCTTGCATCTTGTAAACAACATAGAAGTGATCAAGTTCAAGTTAGGATCAATATTAGAATCTATAAAGGTGAATGTATGACAAGTTGTAAGATGAAGATTAAAGAACCATGCAAGCTATAACAAATTAAAATATTGGTAAGTAAATTATACTTATAACTTTCTAGCAGTAGCTTTGAAAGGCACTAACATTTTCTTGTTTCTTGCCACTCAAGCATCTTTCAATTTTTCATAAGAACATTTTGACCCATCACCTTTTGAATTTTCATCACTTGAACTATAATCATAGCCAAAACTAAAGTCCTTAGAACATGTTTCGCCAAGGTTATTGTCACCTTCAATGTCATTGGCAACAACATCTAGTAAATCTCTATATAATAATTTTAAAAAACTTTATATTATGTGCCCACTAGTACAATGCATTTCACTTGCATTCTCATATTCCATGGAGTTTGAGACAAAAAACTTCATACACTAAGCTTTTGTATAATGAACTTCAATGTCTACAAAAGTTATTGTCACTAAGTGACGCACTCCCAAGTCCCAGGGTGAACCCACTTGAGGGTTCACCAAAGTGTAATTGCGGAAAAAGGGACTCGGAAGGCGCTCTCGGCTTCCAACTCTAGAATGGGGTAGAGGGTCGAGTTAGGAGCCCAGGGATTAGACTAGGAAGAAGGTTTAGTAGATCAAGCTTGAATCTGCACCAAAACAAACCACCCACGTGGTTAGTTCACATTCCGGGATACCCTTGGGTGTTGGGACAAGCCACGCGCACTTTGGACCATAAGACACACCACGGCCCGGACTCGGGGGAAGCCACCACCTCCCCCCATATAGTATTCTCTACGACGCCCCGCCGAGACTACATCCAAATGGCTCTTTTTCCCGAGACTCCCAAGTTGGAGTCCTGAAATTGTCCCGAAAGTGTCCCGGGATTTTGGGAGCTCATAACTCCCGACTGCCAGGTCTGATCGCAACGAGGTCTAACCAAACTTGTAGCCCTCGTCGAGATCTTTCCAACAACGTATCGCACTCTGCATTCGGAGGTCGGGAAGAGGTCGATTCCCGACTTTTAGTGGTCGGGAGTCAAACTGCCAGTTTGACTCCCGGCCCTTCTTTTGCCCATAACTTGGGC
>Ga0209208_10005573_pt1 | contig 17527 bp, 7 predicted proteins | sample S1TSphfallax_3_FD_187694 | JGI IMG/M metagenome (GOLD analysis project Ga0209208, IMG submission 187694) | Host-associated microbial communities from peat moss isolated from Minnesota, USA - S1T2_Fd - Sphagnum fallax MG (SPAdes) (version 2) | ecosystem: Host-associated > Plants > Peat moss >... | reverse complement strand
ATACTATTCAATTTGGGAGGGGGGGGGTGCGGGTGGGGGGTGTGAAGGCGGGGGAGAACAAGGTAAGTGGGGTTCAAGTTAATAAAAGGTATGTTAGAGTTAAAAACATCGATGATAGGTGTTATTTTAGGAAATTTTCAATGTAGCTTGAATGGAAATAATTTACAGGAAGTAGTGTAGTTTTGAAGGATTTACACTTGTATTTGTAGTGGCTACATGTAAGTAGGATTATTGCTTGACTATTGGTTCCATGTAAATGGTTTTTTGTATAATAAATGGTGATTTAAAAAATTGAGTATGCATAAAATTTCACAAGTGATTGAAGAATGTAATTTGTGTGCTTTAGTTGCTTTTGCATGTGGAAATGTGAAATTTGGTGACAATTGTTAAATGTGGGGTACATTTAAGCAAAAGGACAATTTTAAAGGTGAGAAAAAATGTTAAACCTTCTCCAAGCAATAAATGTGCAAGAAGATCAACAAATAATAACAATTCTTAGAAGCTTGAGAAAGGAAATTAACATGATGACACCCAAAGAACATAAATTAACAAGTTTTGTAAACTATCACTCAAGTGAGTTGAACCCCAATCCAAAAAGACCCTACCCCTATGCCAACAATTGATTTGACATGCATACCAATCATGAGTAAGTTTTTATAAACAAATGTAAACATATGCGCAAGGAATGAATTAACCCAATGGATAAGTGAATGTACATCATGGAAAGAAGAAAGATGATTACAAATCCAACAACTTGCATCATAAACTTGAACATTGGGTAAACACTTAAAAACTAAATGCTTACCAACATAAGCAACAATATCTACAAGGAAAAGGCACATGATTTCCAACTTAAATTACAAAACAACTTACAAGCCATACATATGAAAATACGATAGTAATAAAAAAAGATAACAAAACTTGTTTCCAAACAATTGCATAACATTTATAATTACCAAGTTTATGGGTGCAATTTTGCAAACATGTTACCAAGACAATTGAAATCATTATTTAATTTTGTGTATATAACATTTAAAAAAAAAAACTAAAAATGGAGTTTTTTGAATTCAATGTTATTTAAAATATATTAATATACATATCTTGAAATTTTGAAATCAATCTATTGAGTAAAAAATATAAAAAAACATTAAAAATAGTTGTAACCATTTTTTTTATCATGTAAAGGGATTTATATATATATATTTGAAAATTTTAATACTTACCTTTTTTTTCTTAACATAATAGCGTAAAGAAAACTTTTAAATGTTTTTTAAAAAATGTCAAAAATACTTTTGAAAAAAAAAATGGCCTAAGGGGGCAAATGTGGCTCATGATTGAATGCTTGCACCTTTATAAAATTGTCATAAACAAAATTGCTTGAATGCAAAGTTGAGAATGTTGTCACCAAAACATTCCCACAAGTCTAACTTGTTCAAACTAACAAGATGTTTCATCTAGGGTAGGCCTTTAATAACACATGGTTGATCAAACTAACATCCTTTCCTTAATTTGTTTACAATCAAAGCCATGATTGCATCATATATGGTAAGGAAAATTATAAATTGTATAAAATTGTTGGTCATACATGTGGACAACAAAGGTCCAACTTTTTGCACAATTTATTGTAAAACTTGTTTTCATAAAAGCCATATTATTGAAAGCTTTTTCATCCTCCACAATCCCCATGATTTGCACCACTACCAATTCAACAACTTTCATGAACTTGTTGAACATGACACATAACAATGCATTAGTAAAAAGCTTCATCCACAAACGAAACATTGGATTGAGATTCATTTTTTGGTCCATGGCCCATTGTGCATTGGATTTTATGGTTATGACACATATTTAATTAATTTAGGACTTTATGAAAGTTTGAAAATGCAAACACAAAAATTTCAATGTTAAATTTTTGAATCTTTCAATTATAAATGATGTAGTGGCCACTAGGACAAGGTTGCTAACCACAAGAAAAAGCTCTTGAAGAAGTACAAATTACATTCCAAGTTATACAAATTAAACCTTTAAGACATCATGGCAGGTTGTTTAAAAAATAAAAAATAAAATTTGAATGAGGAATTAATGAACTATAATTTACATAGATCCATCAAACATTGTATTCAATAATAGAAAATCCAATCTGAACCTTGAGGTGTGGTGGCCATCAAGTTTAAAACAAGATGAAAAAAAGTTGCAACAATTAAAAAATCCAAAAATTTACATAATAGGTAAAAGGGAAAGAAGTTGCGAAGTTCAACAATCCATGTAGTACATTACATAATTGGTAGTAACCTTCATTAAATGTTTTAGATACAAACATTAGAAAAAATCTTCAAATATATTACTGAATTTATGATTAAGATTCTAGTCATTATGAACAAGTTGTTGATGACAATAATCATTTAAGACATGGTGTGCCTCAATGATGTGGCACATTTCATTCATTAGTCATAAAGGACATATGTGAAATCATCAGTCATAGTTTAATGATTGTGTAATCTATTTTTTATTACAAATTATAATAATTGATATTATTATAATATAAATAATAAGATATATTTTTATTTTCATTATTTTTCATCCTATCAATTGTTGACACATGTCATCACCTAAAATAGGTTAAAAACTAGTTTAAATGGTTAAATAGACCACCTAATCTACCTAGGTAGGCATTTAACCTAGGTAACCTGATGAGGTATGGAATATTTGATCAATGTTCCATTGTTGATTGCAACAATGTCATTTGTGAAGTTTGATTCTTGGACCCCAAGGATGGAATTGAAATCTTTTACCACCAAGCCACCCCACTTCTTGTTTAAATGATCTAGTGTTTATTTTATTTGGATTGCACTTCATTTAAATATTACACACAACTTCAAATTTGATGAAACATATCTTATTAATAACTTGTCCAAATGAAAAATTGAAAAACTTATTCATAAATTTCCTTCAATAATGTACACTATATATATATATATATATATATGAATTATTGCAAAAGAAAAAAGATGAATTTTGTTATTGAATAATATTTGAATGACCATTCTTTGGGAAAACAAAATCAAACACATAATTTGTAAATGCAAAATCCTTTGTGGGTAGTACAAGAATAAAAAAAAAAATCTTTCATATCTTAAACCTTCATTTGATTTATGCATTTATATTATAATTTTTTTTCCAATATATCATAATTTTATTAATAACTTTTAAGTTAGACATATAAGTCCATAATGTATCCAAATAAAATATTTATAATGGATCATAAATCAATTATAATATCTTAATTTATATATAATAAAAATTTAAATATTAGTCATATTAAGTTGAATTATACATTTAATTTACATATTTAATTGTAATTTAGAATAATAAATAATATTAATTATTGATTTTTTTAGTCTATAAATTTTATTCAATTTACACATATATTTTAATATAATTGTCTAATAATTAATTTAATCACATAATTTTTTTTAAATGCATCATATAGTGTAGATAGGTAAGTAACCTAGGCCATTTAAGCCTACTAGGTAGGTAGCCTAATCTAGGCTATCGAGGTCTACTTGGTAACTATGTATGTAACATAGGCCACCTAGGCCTACAAGGTAGGTACGTAACCTAATTAACCTTGAGTATCTAGGCATATTAGGTAGGTACATAGCCTAACCTAGGCTCCCTATGTAAGTACATAGCTTAACCTAGGCCTAGATAGCTTAGGTTAGGCTAACCTAGGTTACCTATGCCATCTAGGCCTATTAGGTAGGTATGTAGTTAACCTAGGCTAAGCCACCTAGGCAACTAGGTAAATACATAACCTAGCTAACTAGGTTATTTAGGCCTACTAGGTAGGTACGTAGCCTAACCTAGGCTATCTATGTAAGTACATAGCTTAACCTAGGCCTATGTAGCCTAGGTTAGCTAACCTAAGCTACCTAGGCCACCTACACTACTAAGTAGGTATGTAGTTAGCCTAGGCTAGGCCACTTAGGTTACTAGGTAAGTAACCTAGCCTATTATACATGTATATTTCATTAAAGTTTTTAATGAAAAAGTAGGTTTGAACACCATATTGACCAATCAATTTCAAACCTACTTATTCTTTACTTTTATTATTCCAAAGTTTTTGAAATTTTGTAGTTGATTTAAAATAAACCCAATTGAAAGCTCAATAGTTTCAAAATGAAATTACATAAATTTTGAATCTACTTTCTTGTATTTTCATGAAAAATTACTTTTTTAAATTGATATTTTTTTGGCAATTTTTTTGGTATATTTCACCATGTTTTCATGCAAGTCTAGTTAAACTTATTTTAAATTGTCTACTTTAGCCTAATTAATATTAGTTTTGACAAGTTTTACCAAGTCCAAATGAGTTTAGTTTAAACAATTGTGGTTAAACTAATTTATGTTAATTTAATCAAGTTTAGCCTACTTTAGCCTACTTTATACTTTGTGGTAAATAGGCCTACATTTTGGTTAAGAATGTTGCAATTAGTCTAGGTTAACCTATTTTAGCCAAGGCTAGGCTACTAGGTACCTTAAATTAACCTAGGTCAACCTATGTTAGCTAAGGTTAGGTGACTAACTAACCTAAATTAGCTTAGGTCAACCTAGGTCAGCTTAAGGTGAGTTAGGTTAACTTTAGCTAAAAACATTATTGTTTGTAGATCTTAGTGGTAAGTAGTAATTATCATAATTAAATATTGTGGTGCAATGGTGTAAGACTTGTTCCCCAAATTAAAAGTGGGGAGTCCAAATCTTCTCACTTGCAAATTTAAACATTTAGACACTTAAACATTTTGATGTTTAGATACCTTGGTGGCTTTCATAGCCTATGAAACCTTTTTAGTGCTTAAGCTAAGTTGCTTAAGGTAGGTTTTTTAGGCTATATGGCCTAGGTTAAGTTTCCTAGGTTCGGTCCCTTAGGTTAAGAGGCTAGCACATGGCAATATTTGATTAGAAAGAAACCTTTTTAGTGCTTAAGCTAAGTTGCCTAGGGTAGGCTTTTTAGGCTATGTGGCCTAGGTTAAGTTTCCTAGGTTGGGTCCCCTCGGTTAAGAGGCTAGCAAATTGCAATATTTTATTGGAAAGAAAAAAAAATGTTCTTAAAAAATTTGTGACACGTGGCATTTTGTGAGGTTGCCATCTAGCTTGCTAAATCCAAGATTATGTTTTTTGCAACTATAGTCATGGCAAACCATAGTCTTTAATGTGGTTACAACTAATGTAATTAGTGGCATTTACGATGGGTTCTCATGGACTAGTAATCATGCAGTTATCTATAGTCATAAATGGCACATATGATTAGATTTTTGTATTTGTGAATGTGACGTTTTGGCAATGTCCTAAATTGTCTTTCTGTTCTTGGGTTTTCTTTTCAACAAATTTTACTATCCTGAATTGCCTTTGTGTTCATTATTTTCTTGAACAATGATTTTCAAATTCTTTTAATTCTATGGGCATAATGCCTAAAGTTGTATTGAACATGTGTAAAAGCAGTTTTACCTTAAGTTAAAAACATTTCTTTGTCGTCTGACCTTTGTCTAAGGGGTGGCCAAGGGGAAAATTCCAAAATGTTTGTAGGCTCAACATTTGAGATCATTCCTAATGATTTGCAAAACACTATGAACAATATAATAACTTCAAGCTCAACTTGCTATTATGTAGATCACATAAAATCACAAGGTACCCTAATGGGTCTTAGTATGTCACAATGTTTTGAACTAGAAAAAGAGGAATGCACACAAGTTCTTTTGGTCACAAAATTGTACACTTGAAGTTTGAATGTAATGTTTGCACCTCTTTGCATCCTATGCAATCTCAATTATTCAGATGTCATATTATAGCTACATATTCATTTTCAAGGTCAAATTTCATCTTTTGAATTCAAAGTACAATTGTCTCATAGAAAAAATTGAATTATATCTAAATATGTTATGGCATGTTTTAAAATTGCCAACATTCTTACTTTTGTTATGACCACATGACTGTTAGGCCATTCAAGAAGTGCCCACTTTATGAGAAGGGTATCCAAGGCTAGTTTTGTTTTTACTTCGTCAAATTTGAAAGGGGAGGTCACAAGCCCTTTTAAACACCCTAAATGCCTTTGTCTTCCAAAACAAAAACCCAAAAGCTTAACATTCAAGGATTAAACTTGCATATAGCTTTGGACACAAGGTGGTGCCTACCTTTGACCTTGATTGCAAGAAGGCTCTAGTTGTTCATGTCAAAGTTGAAAAATTGTCGAATTGAGGCATGGAGATATATGGGACAAAAGAGGCAAATTTGGATTTTAACGAAGTTGAATCTTCATCTAAAGATGAAAATATCAAGCTTGCATTGGTTCACTACTCTCTTCAACCACTATTAAAAAGGGTAGAAAAAACTATTGAATTTACACATGGTCCAAGTGACTCCAATCATAATTCAAATGATGAAAAGGAAAGCTTGAGCCCATTAATGGCCCTAAAATTGATTGGAAAAGGTCAAGCTAATGTGTTGGATAATCATGTTGGTGATGTTTTGAAGGAGCCTGAGGAGGTGTCAAACCAAAGTTCAAGTTCAAAATTGCAAAAAAGCCAAGATGATAAAAAACAATTGATAGTAAGAGAACCAAATCCTTTTTATCCACCTTGTGTTGGAATTTCTACTAGAAGAACCAAAAAACTTAAGGTTATCATCCTCAAATCCAAGAAATTTGGAAAGAAATCAAGCAAGTAGTGCTTTAGTTGCATAGATCAATCCATTAAAAGTTTTTTGATTGGAAATGACAAACAATCAAATGTCACAAAACTACAAGCAAACAATTTTGACATTGTGTGCAAATTGTTGGAAACCTAATGTTGTACACATCAACCAAAATGACACCAAATAATAGCAAAAAAAAGGGGGGGGGAATCACCAAATGTTCAAGTCATGAAACTATCCAATCAAATTTTGCTAGATAGAAATGATTTCACTTCCTTTGTTAGGAACATTTTTGCAAAAATGTGATTTTCTAGGAATTATATTTTGCCATCCTTGCTTAATATTTTGATGAAAAAACTTCTATTAGTTTTGATTTTGAAAAAGTCTAGATACATTTGCATAATTTTGAAAATCTAAAAATACTTAAATGCCTATTCTAACATGCAATCACATTCTTAATAAAAAATTTTAATTTCATTTTAACCATACAACCTATGGTATAATCCAATAAAACATTTTATTTAATATTTCAAAGTTTATGAGTCCATATACAAATTTGTATGGATTATGATGCATCATGCACCAGAAGTTGAAAAGTCCTGTAAAAACTCAAAAATGGTCATTTGATTTTTCTTTTTTGGTATTGGTTTCTTATAATAATATTGATTATAAATATGAGTCCTTTTTTACACCTTTTTTTACTAGTTGAATTTAGGTTAAATTGCAATAACTAGAAGTATTGGATTTTTTGCCTTGTGACATCAAAAAATGGATAGTGTAGTCTACAATTACCTTCGACACCTTTCCCAAGGCCTTGAAAATATATTTTGGTTTTGGGTGCAAACGAAATACAATGAGCCAACATGATTATTGAAAAAAAGGATTCCATGTTATTTTTCCCAAAAAAGAAATTTCATATGAATGAATTTTGGAATAATGTTTTTTGCACCTTGTTATAAGAAATGTTTATAATTGTCGAAGTTCATGAATTTTTTTTCTTCATTTTTAAAAAATAAATATGAATTTTTGAAAGTGTCTTGATTCCTTGTAAATTCAGTGTTTTATTTCTAAATGATAATAATTTCAAATGATAACCAATTTTTATTGTTTTACATTTTAATGTTTACTTGTATAATAAGCTACAACTTTTCTTTACTCATCATGTAAATTCAAACTCATTTATGTGTGGCAAATGACATTTGAAATTTTAAAATTTTGGATTAATTTTGAAAAGTTCTTTGATTTTGAAAAGTTTTAGATTTCCACATATTTTAAGGTATGAATGTTTTTTTAATGTGGTTAATAGGTCTTTATCCTCTTAATTTTTTCCCCATTGAATATGTTTTATTATATGAGTTTTTTTTATAGGCCTTTGCAAATTTGATTCATGTCTAACACATTGAGGTGCATTTTTAGAGTTCTTAAATCAAAACTTAAACTTAAAATTTCATCAAATGGATTTTTGGTTTTAATTCCTTAACATTCATATGAATGAAAAAACAATAACTTTCCCTAATTGCCATTTCTTTGCCGTCTAATGCCCTTTTTGGCTTGTTGTATTGTGACTGCACCCTTTTTGCTTTGGTAATATGGCTTGTTGTGCAGTGGAGTTATGCCAAACTTGAAGCACAACAAACCCCTTCTTTTTGGTGTGTGGTTTATTAACCTAGGCATAAATATTACTCAATGTGAGGTTGATGCTTTGGGTCGAACAAGGTTTGTTCTTGTTTAGGGTGCACCCCCTTTTACACCAACAACTCAGTTTAACAAACTACATATTCTTCCAAGAGTTGCCCCTTGTTCAAAATGGACGCAAAATTCATGTGAAACAATGTTGTTTAATGAACATGTTTAAGATGAAAGATGTTGTCATCGTAGGTGCCACATCACAAATTTATAAGCTTCATGGGTTTGTTCCAAATATGTGAAAAATTTGTTATTTCATGGGTTCGTATTATTTACACACAAATGTCATGCATTATTTAAACATGGAAGTCGTTTGCATGACTTTCATGTGTAAACAACACAAATAGACACACAATACAAACAAGCATATGACATTTGTGTCTATTCCATATGAACCTATGAAAAGCAAATTTTGCATGACTATTATTGCCAAATTGTGACCCATGAAGTTTGTGATGCAAGGTTGTTAATATCACTTTTACACACTTCAAAAACATATTTACATGTATAAACTATTGGTTCATGAATCAATTATCAACATTGCCATGCACCTACTTTGTCATAGTTGGTGTCTACCCAAGTTGTACTTGTCCAAATTTTGTTTCCAACACAACAAGTTTTAGACATAGTTATTTCCTATCCTACAAGCACATGTATTATATGTAATGTGCATTTGAATTTTGTAGGAGAGCTCCAAATGCACCAACCATCATTGAATTGTAATGATGTCAAAAACATTTTGAAGCTTGATCCTTTTGAACTGTTTTGTGCTACTTGATTGCATATTTGGGAATACAATTTCAAATTCATGGTTTGAAATTTTCCAATGTTAACCAAATGTTCATGGATTTTTGGTTTTCAATTATTTTTCATGTAATATTATCCAAGAATAAAAATTATGAAAGCTTACATAATGGGGTGAAAACATGATAAAATATACACAAAAAATAATGTAAACAACAAAATACTAAGGTCTATATATAAAAGGATTAACAAGTAGATGATTTTATGAGGATAATAATATTATTTTTGGGTGCATGATTTCTTAATTCTTGTTTGCATGAACTTCAAAAATTAAATTGTTATAATTGTGTTTTTTTACACTACTTACAAGTACTTGAATTGGACTTAATATTTGTGGTAGTTCGAAAAATAAAATTTATGTACTTGAAAGTAGGTGAAATGTTTTTACAAGTATTTCAGTTTTTTTTCATGCACCTCAATATTGATGTGGTGAACATTCCAATATATATTTTTTGGTTAATGGAGTTTGTTTTCATAATTAAAATCATCCCCAACCCCTAAAAAATGACAAAATTATTAGGGATACTTTTGGGGTACCTTTTCAAGTCCAAATGATATGACACATTGTTTTGATAAGTTAAAAGGAGGTTAAAGATGCCCATGAAAAAAACTAAAATTTATTTGTTTTGAAATGCTAAAGGAAGGTTAAAAGTTTAAAAAAAAAGTGTGTTGGTGTTTTCAAGTAGGAAACAAGGTAGCAAATATGTACAAAATATCTTGCATACACCCAATGCCTATTTATGTATTGGGGTCCAAACGGACTAATAGGAGCCATTGGTGCCCCCTATGGTGACTGTTTTTTAGGGAATATTCTCGAAAATCTTCAAAAAAATCTTTAAATTTTGTTTTGTATTATTTTATTAAGGTTTGTGCTAAAATTTTGCCAAAAAAAAATTCATTTTCAACGTTTTCCAAGTCCTTTTATTGCTTACAAGTAATGGTTACAAGTCCTTTTACACTAGTTTTGAAGGTCCAAATGTTAATGAAATAAGTTCATATTTTGGACATTTATAAAATAAGATATTATATTTGATAATGTGAAAAATTTAAAATTTATTTTCAAGTTAAATTTCTTTTAAAAAACATTTGGTGTTACAAACACAAAATTAAATAGTAGTTACACCTACTTTTGGCTCCTATTAGCATAACTGCACCCATTGGTGCCCACTTCTTGTGTTTTTTTCTATTAGAAAATTGTAATTTTTCAAGACCAGATTTCAAAGATTATATACAACAATTAATGGATTGCAATTGTTGAAAAACAAAACAATTTTTTTTAAAAATTGTTATTTAGATTTTTATTTATAGTTTCCATGTATATTATATGTTTTTGTATTTTTTTAAAAAAATCTTTTGGTTGAAGATATTTCATCCATGGTAAACAAATTAATTCATCCATGGATGGATGACATGACATTGGGTGAAAACACGCTAAGGGTGAACCATTTTTTGTTCAAAAAAGGTAATGTATAATAAGTATTATAATATGTAATAAGATAAAATTTTGATGGCATCCTTTGGTTATTTTAAACATAAGTAAAAACCTTTTAAGATTTGAACAACAACATTTTTTAACTCAAAGTTCATTTTGAATTAAGATTAATTTTGATCCAATGGTTAAATGAGTATGATTGGATCAAATCAATGTACACATAATATACAACTTATAATTTTTCAACATCCATAGGGCTTCATGTTTATGATTCATAAAACATTACCAAACAAAAAAATGAAAACAATAATGAAATGCCCATTTATAAAATCTCCTCTTTGATATGATAGTGGTTTTTTATTTTACAAATGAGATATTATTGTGTATTCATTACTAAACAAATGTAAAAAAACATATATTTTCAATGAAATTTCATCCAAAAACTTTAAATTTTTAAATTGTCCTATATTTAATTAATGTATATCAATATCATACACAATCCAAGAATTCCATTCACAACCCTAGTTTTGAAATATATATTTGAATTTTCAAACTCTGTGATGAATATTATTTTGTCACAAATATACTCCATATGCTCAATTTTTTCAATGTTTATTAAAATTTTGAAAATAATTGATTAAATGAAATCTAAAGGTAATCAAATATACTTAAAACAAGTAAAAATAATTTAAAATGTGTTGTCCATACATTATCAAAAAATTTAATTATAAAAAAATTATAAATGTGACTACAATATAAGGATGACTTTCATTTGTGGTATTAGTTTACTATGACCTATTGTAGGGGGGTCATTCTATGACATCACACTCCCAACAACAATCCCCAAGTCATAGGGAGTTTGTGGTTAAACAAGGTTCAATGATGGGCCAACTTTTACTGTAATCAAACCCTCCCCCATTCAACTATGTTAACCATTACTAATGGAATCTACACTATTGACTTAAATGTGAATTGATTATGGACAACTAATTTTTTCTTTCAAAAGCATTTTTTGTAATTTAAGAATTGAGTTTTCATTGACAAAAAGACCCTAAAATTCACTATCCTTCACACATCACGTCTAGAAATTTTCAAGCACAAGTTATTAAATCTTACTCATCAAGGGTTTTTCAATAATTTCAACAGTGTGCCCAAATTCCATTATAAAATTTAGTTTTCATTTAAATGAATTTTTAATGAAATTTTTGTTCATGCAATAACTTCTCCACCATATTTCAAAACATTATGAAACCAACTTGGTGTACCTGTACTCATCAAGGGCTTCCCAACAATACCAAGAGCGCAGCAAGAGAGTCTTGGTTTGGGATATCTCAACATGCAAAATAAATAAAACAAACAAAGTAACTTCCTTCATAGATAGATTGGTCTTACAAAATTGGAAGGACCTAGAAATTAGGTCTACTAAATAGGCACCCATTTTGAAAGACCCAATGCTGAATGAGAATCAGGCCATTGAAAAGGGAGAATAAGACTTCATAAAACCTGTTAACTGGAGATACCATAAAGACTAAAATGCTGCACTTGACAGCATGTGCTTGCCAAGCTATTGGTTGTGTTTGAGAATTTGAATATACAGGCTTTGTGACCAGACTTTAGGTGCTATTAAAATTTGCTCCCTAATTATAAATGGGAGAGATTTTTTAATTTACCTTAGTTTGCTTATAAGTATGGTAGTTTTGGTCATTCGTGAATATTTTAAGTTACTTATATAAATTATGGAATAAACATGTTTAACTAAAATTTCGAAATTCATTTTTAACTTTATAAAAAAATTAAAGATTTATTTGGAGGGTCTAATTAATTAATTTTCTAAATGTTTACAAAATTTTACCTCCAAAGTAATATAAAGAAACGCTTCTTTTGAACTGCTCAATGTCATTTTTGTAAAAAACTAAGTGACTCCTCCCTATGAACAAAAAGCAACTCCTTGTTTAGCAGCACAAATTTCTTATTTTGTTCGACGTATAATATCCATCCTAAAAGAAGCCTACACGAAATTCTGTCTACTCTCACATATCTTAATTTTTTAATGTACATCAAGGTAATTAAATAAATATACTATACTAATTAGTACTCGCTAAGCATATTTTGTAATTTATTTGGCACCTTGGCCAGCCCAGATGGAATTCCATGTGTTGAATCTTTCGAAATTGAAGTTCCACTTGGTGCAAGACCATGCACCAAAATTATATTATGAGAGTTCAATTATTACACAGGTAGAGATCATGCATTGGCTTCAGGAATTACCTTGTCTATGGTATTCATCCCCAAATGAACCACCTCATTTAAGCTATTCATCCCAAAGGAACTACCTCAAATATTGTATTCATCCTAATGGAACTACCTCAGATATGACGGTATTCATCCCCAAATGAACTACCTCATCTAAGGCATTCATTCCAAAGGGATTATCTCAAATATAGTATTCGTCCCAATGGAACTACCTCAGATATGATGGTATTCATCCCCAAATGATCTACCTCATCTAAGGCATTCTTTCCAAAGGGATTACCTCAAATATAGTATTTGTCCCAATGGAACTGCCTCAGATATGGTATTCATGCCCCTTATGTATATAGTATTAATCCCAAAGCCAACCTCATATAAGGTATTGATCCCAAAGGAACTCGACATCACATACAGTATTCATCCCACAGGAAATACCTCATCTAGAGTATTCATTCCTAATAATTTTATGGGCAGAACACCACTTCATAGTTACTGCCAGTGGGACACGCGTACACATGATTGGCGTCGTCCTTAGAGTAGGAGTAGGCATCGGGACAAGCGTTTGCGAAGTGTTCAGTTCCAGCCGTGGCAACCTGTCCTGGGCCACCAACGTTGTAGCAACCGTAGCCAACTGCGCCGGTTAGACGGTTGGGAGACTGGCAAAAGCTGTCAATGTTGCCGATGGAGCAGATAGGAGTGCCGCACTCCAGTCCTTGCCTTTTTCCCGGAGATGCAATGGTTGTTGGGTTGATCAACAAAGGAAGGTTGTAAGCGTTCTGCAAAAAATCAGAAAAATTGCAGAGTAGTTAGTTCTACATTGAAACAGATCTAAGTTCTATATTGAAACAGATCATGGAACCAAAACAAAAAACAATGAAAACAGAAAAAGAAGATCAGGATTCAGCACCCACGAAAATTATACTTGTGATCAGCATGATCAGCTGCTAACTAGCTACCCGCTTGCTCTAGCACTAACTTAAACTACAGTTCAATACATTGAAAGTCAGGGGCTAGGGGATAACAGCTAAGTATGCCTAATTCAAAACAAACTTATCTATCAGACCAATTGTCAACCACATGCGAAAGTCTAGGTCTGCAGATTGATCAATTAACCATAAGGTGATCTGAAAGTCTAGCTATGTTGTAGATCATAATCTTAGTTCAATAAAGACAGAATAGGTCTAATTATAATAATAAGGTCCGAATTTGCTTCAGATTCGTTCTAGGGTTTTTTTTAATCTGGACGTGTGTTATACGTGATCAAGACTGTGTTTTCTACAAAGGCTATTCGAAGTCCGGCTGGAACGAAGAAGGACGTACCACGTTACTGATATCGTAGTAATCTTGGCCACCGGCACCGATGGTCAACTCCGCAAGGTCTGCCTGAGGCTTGGCATTATTTCCCTGTGTTGGATTTGCACCGCCTCCTGGATAACCCCAAATCACGCCACCGGGCCAGTTCGACCCCACGTCGATCACTTGGAATCCGTTGTGGGGAGCTAAAGCGAAACAATTCACTCGTCCACCACAGCTGTTACAGGTTGCGCATGCTGAGATCGTTTCTGAGCATTGATTTTTGATGTTGATTGACGCAGCTGCACAAGTAATGATACACAATTTGTGCAGGGTGAGATCGTGTTATAACTCTAGAACATTTAGAGAGTAGTACATAACCCAGAAGAATAAACCTTCCATGACGGTGATTCCCTCACACATCACTTCTAGAAATTTTCAAGCACCTAAGTTATTAAATCCTACTCATCCAGATTTTTAAAATAATATCAAGATATACGAGTATGTTGTCCCCGTTTCTATCACGTCACTATCAAACGCAGACTTCCGGAATCCCCGATATGTATACGAATAGATCAGAATGCCGGAATTACAGAAGTATGAGTTTCAGGTCAACTGCATATTTCCAATTCAGAAAGATGTTAATGTGCGCGCCTAGTCTAATCCTGTAAACAATCTGCGGGTACACAAATATGACCCTCATCGATCCTGAATGCAACATGAGGAGTCAGTCTAGGGAAGTAATTAACCGTTGATGGAATCCATGGCAAGCGAAATGACCACAGCCATCAGCAGCGCCTGAAGGGCCACAATCCTCACAGAGTTCTTCATTGCAGTCACAGATGAAATGCACCAGCTGCAGGCAAGGCGAAAGAAGGTTGTGTAAGAAAGTGTGAGCTGGGTACAACAGATCTAACTAGCTAGCTAGATCAAGTGCACTACAAAGTGGCTTCTTATAAGAGTATAAGAAGTATGAGCTGGGTACAAATCTAGGTAGATCAAGTGCAGTAACAAGTAACAGTGGACTGTGTATGCTCAGAATGAAGTTGAATGGGACTTGTTGGGAGTAGCTAGACACCTTAACATATTTATGTGCAGCAGCAGCCGCCACCCATGCAAGCTTTTTGATCAGACCCACGTCATCGGGATCAATTCCATGAAAAACAAGGTGAAGTAAATGAAGCGCAACTCGGTCGAAGTCTTCCGGATGGACAGGCAGTCCCTATTTGACTTTCTTAGGCGTTCACCCATAATTCCCGCAAAGTGTCTTTCAGACAACTTATCTACCTGCCCCGCATACACTCACGAGTCATGATTTTCTCCACCACATGCAGCGACATTCTAGACCCTCGGTATCACGAGTTATGATACTTTTTTCACGCTTAGGTATCCGGAATGTCCGAACAAAACTTGGATAATTTAAGGCTTCTAGTTGAAATAAGTTTTTATATTAATTGCTAAATTTCTAGAGGGAACTTTGAAGAGAAAACGGAAGCCCTGTCAATGGGGAAAAGGTTGTGAATTATCTGGTCCTAATAGAACTACCTTAAACAACTTACTACTTGGAAACTAGTACTTTCATGAATTTTTTTAAGTGTATGGGCAGCAGGTGTTTTTTTTCCTTCAATTTTGTGAGGTAGATGGTGTAGCGATCATACACAAGAAGACTTAGCCGAATTTGACTACATGTCAAAGAGGAGACGAGAAAACATTTAAGATTCCTGCCTTAGTTTGGCAACCTGCTGGAACTTATAGTCTAAATATCAGAAATTAGGACGTTCTCTCCCCCAAATATGGCAGACTTGGGACCATCTTTTCCCCATAAAAACCTTGGTATGAATAGCATGGCACCTTTTTTTTCTATATAAATATGGTGAACTCAGACATTTTTTCCTCGAAATATGGCAACTTGGGGCCATTTTTTTTTACCAAAAGTGCCTTTGCATAAGTAGTATGACATTTTTTTCGGTCACCACCTTGAGAAAATTCATCAAGAAAAGAAACATTGGGTAGTAGTGATTTTTTCTTTCCATTTTCTGATGTTGAGTCACTGGATAGCATCCCAAGAGGGATTTAGCATTAAATGGTGACAGGATTTTTGGAAGCCTATCCAAATGTTTAGAAAAACTAGTTAAAAAATTTGCTACCAAACTGAAATCAGAGTTGAAATGTGGGAAAAAAATTTCAAATTTCTTTTTCAGTAAAATTTGGTGAGTTTTACAGAGTAAAACTATATTGCAACAGAATATTCCTGTTTTATTCTTATTAGTTTCATTGTGGCAAAATTTAGCACAAAATGAAAAGCTGCTGGGTAGATTATCAGTTTTAGGAGAAGCAGTTTTTTGAAATTACTGCACTGGTGTGATCTCAAACGTCAGCATAGTGTAATTGTTGTACTCGTGGCCTCAACAGAACTCTGTCTCTTATGAATTTCATAGAAGTGTCAGTTAAGCGATATTGGTGTGACTCAAAACCGGAATAGGCGGAGCATAGCTTGCAGCCTAAGTGTTGCGACCCTCATTTTTTTGGTGGCAAACTTTGATGTGAAGTGTACACCTGAGGGACAGGGGAAATCACTAGTGTCAAAAGTGCACGTGCTTTGAATGAACATTGAGTGAACTCCATGGTATTAAAATGATGTGAAGCTGTTTATTTGCAACATCCAATACATCAAATTATATCTGTATATACATAAGTTTTGTGCAAGATTATGAGGTCCAGCATTAGTTAACCAAATTTTGGATATCCTACGAGAAAGTATAGAGTACTAAAGCCCTAGGGTGGTGTCCTTATTTTGGTAATGTTTAAGATCCCCTCTCCCTCCCCCCCTCATCTGCTCTAATCCTCATAGAGCACTGAGGCGATTAATATTTATGATTAGTGTTGTGCAGTTATTTGAAATTATAATGATCCATTGGTTCTGGATTTTTAAAAGTTCCAGAATCAGGGAAAGACGTTCTTCTAAAAATAATCAGAATCAGAGAATGATTATTCCTCGTTATTTCAAGTCCCTAAAGAGCTGACAGTTTTCTTGAAAGAATTCATAAAGAACAGCTGATTTTATGGATTATTTTTTAATTTTTTTCAGATTTTTTGAGAACCAAGGTTATATATCAAAGCTGACTATTTGACACTTTTGAGAAGCACAATTATGGCTAAGGCTGAGGTGGTTTGTTCCTCTCTCTTGTAACAACCTTATTGACATTGGTCATGTGATGGATCTAAACAAAGCAAGATCACTCGGCATATGGAAGAAAATTGGTCTGGCATTATTTAATAGTGAAATTTCTTCATATTTGAGCTGATTATATCCTTAATTATTCAAGGTCCCTACAACTCTAGTCCATGAAGAATCTTGAAATTTCAAATGGATGG
>Ga0209208_10005572_pt1 | contig 17528 bp, 12 predicted proteins | sample S1TSphfallax_3_FD_187694 | JGI IMG/M metagenome (GOLD analysis project Ga0209208, IMG submission 187694) | Host-associated microbial communities from peat moss isolated from Minnesota, USA - S1T2_Fd - Sphagnum fallax MG (SPAdes) (version 2) | ecosystem: Host-associated > Plants > Peat moss >... | reverse complement strand
ATCTACTTCTTTAGGAACAATGTACAGATCCAAAGTTTCAATTACCTACTCAAGCACACCAATGAAACTACTTGATAAATACAAGGCTTTTTTGCTTCTTTTTTCTACCCCTTGCTTCCCCCCCCCCTCTAAACTTCACGTACAAAAGTCCAACATTAATCCATCCTTTCTTTAATGTTTGGATATTGGCAATAAGGCTTTTATCTAAAAAAGAACAAAAAAAGATTATGCAAATTATATCAATCTGGGTAAGGGTAGAGGTAAGTGACAAACATCTACTCTGTTCACATGGTAAGGATAGAGTAAATGTTTCATCATTTACCTTACACATACCATGCTAGTATAAGAGGGGGTAAACAAAAAAACAAATTTACAGAATTATGCCACATTTTGAAGTGGAGAAACACAATTTAGTGCAATTGGCATTGCAAATATGTACAAACTTGAAATTTCAAACATGCTATCAAATTTTTAAGACAAATATGTACTGAAATCAATCAAAAGCCTTAAAAATGCGATCCAAGTAATTTTTTAATATAATATCAATGGTTGTGAAATCTAAAGGGAGTTTTAATTAAGAACATATGATTAAAAAAATGTTAAATTTAATTAGTGTAATGGGCATAAATAAAATGTCAAAAATAAACATATTTATTTGTTAGTCACCATATGTTAAGCCGAATAGTAAAACCTGCAATCTTAGGGATAGTTATCTGCTTAACAATGGTTATGGGTCCGTTCTCACTACCCTTAGCATTATTATCAAGGGATCTGTTATGTGCATTTTTTAGCAAATCATTTCGAACTACTGATTCTTGATTTAATTCCTACTGGTTACAATTTTGATGCATCCATGCTCCATCTCTGACTCAACCTTCCCACCTTCCTTTTTCAACCGCTAGTACAGATATTGCCATGTAATATTGTTTACAATGTTCACAAAGAGCACAACTATTGTGCCAAAACCTTGTTCCATTTACATTGACTAGTTTGAACCCCATGCCTAATGCACAGGTGTGTGTATTTGATGGTACATATTACAAAATTACAACTACAAACTACATTTTCAAAACCTCTCTATATACCACATTCCACATGTATTCATGGGGACCCTGGCCGCTGAAAATCTTGATGTTTGCATTGCTTGTGACCCGTGAGATGGCAACATACAGCTGACCATGTTAAAAGACCGGAGATGGCAAATATACCTCAGTGTCTGGCCTTGACACTTGTGGATTGTCATGCACAATCTTTATAAAGTACTATGGACCAAGGGAGGCCTAAAAGGAAAAAACTATACCATGGGATATAAGTGAATTGTTAATTTTGAATAAATGATCGAAATATTTCAATAAGTAGCTTATGACACTTGCAGCAAAGATTCTTTGTTAAAATTCAATTGTGTTTAAACGAGAAATCAAAAGTTGTTAACTTTCATCAATCAAATGTTTGGAATTATATCATAAGTTGTTTTAATTTTTTGAATTAAAGGTTTAATAAAGAATACATATGTGATTGATATATGATTTTTTTGGTTATTATTATAAGGTATATGATATACCAATGCATTTCCATATTTTCAAGATGAAACATTAATTTAATTACATGAACAATTTTAAATAAATTATTTGGAAATTAATTGGTTTCCATTGTTTAACCAATTATTTGTTCTTCATATGTGAAGTAAGTTTACTTATGTGTTAAACTATGTTTTTGAAATGAATGCAATTTGGAATCCACATATATAATTTTTTGTTAAAATATATGTTGGGTTTGTTGCTATATCAAAATCTTGGGGGTGCTGCACCCTCCTCCCCCCAAGGCCGGGCATCCCTTTCCTAGATAGCAACACATGCGCAGAGGGGGGGGTGAGATTATTTATTTCTGCCAGGGTTTTTTTCCTTGTATGATGTCATCCGTGGATGGATGACAGAACGAACAGATGGATGGATGGATGGGTCACGTGATGAAAAAAGCTTCACCAAAAACGACCACAACGTCCTTTACTATATGTAATACCATAGCCATTATAATGTACACTAATAACCTTTTGTCTGTTTACACACAGGGCGAGAAAAGTTGGGGGGAGTCGACATAAGAGCATCTCCACCAATGTTCAGTATGTGACCCAGCACTGGAAATCTTTGTATGAGGTTCATCAGTCAAATCCAGTGAATCCACTGGAAGACTTGTGGGACCTTGAAAATATGCACAGGTTTCAAAGTTCAGAGCCCTGGAACAGTCTGAAAATGAAGTCAGTGAGAAGTCGTATTGATCCACTGCTGCTCCATGTTTCTGATTGGGTAGATAGTTTGATTGCTCCAAGTGGGTTGCTATTAGTAGTCTCCAACCTACTTGCAGTCCCAGTTTCAGTTTTATGGGTGAGGTTGGGGAAAAAAATTAGTAACTAAAACTTGGATGTGAGAAACTAACGAGTGTTGGTGATGGATGGTTGACTCAAGTGAGGCGGGCCGGGTAGTGTAGGAGGGAATCATGACAAAGCATGCTTCTATTTTGGGGAGGGAATTAAGCATCAGTGTGTCCAGGCTTCCATGTTGGGGAGTACCCTGTGTTCCAAAAATATTGGTGATGGGCCAATCAAATGGCTCAAATTCTGCCCTCAATAATAATTATTCGTTATTATTGTTTGTTTGGGAATTTCATGGAACGTTTTAAGTGCTGCTGATTCTGGTTTGGAAACTTGCAAATAAAAACGAAAACCAAGGAGAGATTTTGTTTTCACGGGCAGTGGGGCCCACGGACCGAGGAACGGAGCCCCGCCATTGGCGCCGACAATTGGCCAAGCTCAGCTCGGCTCGGCGCGCGCAAATTTGGTGCCCGGAATTACGCGGGCCGGGGGGCGGGGAGGGGAGGGGAAGGGAGGGGAGAGGGGACAAACACAAACGAACCTAAATGCAGGAAGCACAGACAGGCCTGCTGCGCAGTGGCAGTGGCAGCGGCAGGCAGGCAGCGAGCATTGGATCCATCCTTAGGTTCCGTTCCAAGCAATGAGTAATTGGGGTGGTAGAACTTTTGTTTTGTCGTGTAGCCAAAATTAGAATCATTCGGCGCATGCAGCTCTTCTCAACCTGCAATATTCACTGCAAACAAACAAACAAACAAACAAGCAAGTAAGCATACAAGGGGTGTGTCACACTATGGCCTTTGCCATTTACATTTAAAAGTATATTAAGACAAAAGAAGAATTATGGAAATACAAATATTTCACCATGCAAAAATATAATCTTCAAAACAATCCTCTGAAAGAAACCCAAAATCCTTCAAGCTATAATTAATCAATCTCAAGTTTCAACACAAGCCAAAATATCAGCTTTCAAAAATCCTCATATAAAAATAGACCTATTATTACCTAGGGACCAAAATCTCTTAAGCTACTATATACACTCTATAATGAATCTAAACACAATATCCTAGCCTGCTGGGTAGGCAAGGTCAACAAAGCTCTAGTCAAGAAGAGCTATCATGAGAAAGCAGCAGCTCTCAGACTCACTCTCTATCTCTGGACACACCCAAATCCCAAGTTCTCTAGCGCCATACCCAAATCCCAACAACAACAACAACAACTTCTTCTTCTTCTTCTTCTTCTTCTTGGTCTCTAATCCAAATCCAAATTTCGACTTCTGATCTCGATTTGCAGCAGCAGCAGCAGCAAGAAGCAGATTCTTCTGGAAGAGATCAAAACACTAAATATTATTCCTTCTCAGAAGAAATTATTTTATATTACTAGACTTGATCAAATGTGGTGGTAATCTGCAAAAAATTGTCAACCCATCATGATCATCCCCAAGATTGGGTCACTGATAGAACAAGAAAATTACCCACAACTCATGTACACTACAAGAGTAGCAGGAGTCCAGAATTTTATATAAATCAGCTTTCTGTGCTGCAATCGTTGTCGCCTCCATCTAGAGAGTACAGTGTCTGATCAATAGCTAGCAGCTCGCGAGTCCAGTAGTCTGAGTCGTCGCTGCTGCTGTTGCTGCAGTGATTGAAGCGGATGTTGCATTATTATAGCTCATCATCTAGTGTATCGCTTATACCGTGATTACCATTGGGTTTCTGCCATTCTTCTTTTTTTTTCTTTTTTTTTCCTTGGAGATTTTCTCTTGAATCCGTCTAGCTGTAGTTTGCGGTAGCTGTAAGAGATGGGCGTCGCGAGATTCCAGCAGGAGCGTCTTGATGATCTGCTGCAGCTGTTGCAGCTTCGACTTCTGGGTGTGGCGATTCTTCTAGTCCTTCTTCCTTGCTGCATTAACTGTCAGCAGCAGCTGAGTTCTAGTCTTCTTGCACAGAATGGCTACGACATCGACTGGCAGTATGGACATGCGACTTGGTATGGAAATCCTTACGGAGACGGCTCAGACGGTGAGAGTTTGTTTACACTGTTTGATCACTAGTGCAAAATTTCTCGTGTGTTTTCCACTTTTCTTCTCTGATCAGCTTGCCACCACGACGAGTATTAAGTACTCGCAAGCAGTATTCGACTGATATAAAGATGCAGTGAAGCGAAGCCTTCGCAAATGCTGCAGCACAACATCTGAAGAAAGCTAGCTAGCTAGAGGCCGACTAATTACCTCTCATTCATGTGCAGGAGGAGCATGTGGGTATACCTCCCTGGAGAATACGCCATACGGCTCCAACGTCGCGGCTGGAAGTGCTGCCGTTTTCTCCAATGGTCAAGGATGCGGAATCTGCTATGATGTATGTAATGGATCGTCTCGTCTCACACTACCTGCAGGATCCAAAGTAGCTTGCTCTAGCTAGACTGACCAGTTTGAAGAAGATTGATCAGGCATGTTGTAGCTAGCTCAAAGATTGCTGCATGCATGCATACATACATCCTCTAGGTAGCTAGTACTGTGATGATCACTGATCAGTTCTACTGAAGCAGCTTTGGTCGAGATCATATATACACGTAATGCGCTGCTGAGATCATCCGTGCTCGATCTATGCGTGCAGGTGAAATGCACATACTCAATTTGCAACTCGCAACCGACCAGAATCGTTATCACGGATTTCTGTCCCGGTGGTGTGTATTGTAGCACCGACGAAGTTGCATTTGATCTCAGCGGCAGTGCCATGGATAGCTTGGCCGTTCCCGGCCTGGAATCGACTCTACGCGACTTCGGCCAATACGACATTCAGTACATGAGGTACAGATTGTGATCTCGATCTCCTTGCCTAGATCCTGCATGCTGTCCTCAAACTGGAACCCGGAAGAAGAGGAAGAATTTTGGGTTCCTGCAAGCTCACAGTCGATGTCGGAGCTCGCTGCTGCATCAGTGCGAAACTCTTGTGACACCAGCTGCTGCATCGTTTGTCCGCTTACAATGCGTTTGTGTGTGTGTGTGTGTGTGTGTACTACTGCAATAGGGTGCCATGCGACTATGTTGGACAGAACGTTGCGTTCGCGGTTGATGCAGGCTCTAGTCCATACTGGCTCTCGTTTGCAGTCAGATACGAGGGAGGCCCAGGCGACATCGAGTCTGTCATGATCCGACAGGTAACAAATTACATGCCAGCTGCTGCCGCACCCAATATTTCTTTACAATAATTATCTTCTGTAATTCTTGGTGAAGCTTTGCAATATCTGATTCTGCTGCAAGAGCAAAAGATGATGAGACGTTTAGGAACCAATTCATTTGCGTCTTGATGGTTCTGTGATTTTGTTTGTGGTTTTGGATCTCGATGAACTGCACAGTCTGGAAGCTACGATTGGGTGGCGATGCAACACAACTGGGGTGCAAGTTGGATGTTGATCGACTACTCTGGACAAGCTTTCCGAGGTCCTTACGACGTTCAGATCACAGCCAAGCTCAACGGCCATTCTCTCATCGCCTGGAATGCCATTCCGGACTACTTCCAACCGGGAGCTACCTACAATTCTAGCGTGCAGTTCTTATACTAGAAAGAAACAAAGCCCATGACCCATCTGCAAATTCATGTCGAAACTAGACGCACTAGCTAGCTCGCTGCAGATCATCATGATCATCAGCTGCTGCTGCTGCTGCAACATTTCTGATAGAATTTCATAATAGCTACCTCGCTAGCTTGCTAGCGTCTCATGATGCTTTCTAGATGCATTTGGAAGAGAACCATCAACCATAAATCGATCTAGTACAGCTTGAAAAGATCAGGAGGATCCGCGAAGATCAATCTGGAGCCGGTTTGTTGTGTAACAGGCCAGAGCTTTACAAGTAGATTTGTATGCAGGTGCTATGCAGATTTTTGTTTCTAGAGACTGCTTTTTGTCTACATGATGAACAGTGCAGTCCAGATCAGAATCACTGCCATCCAGCTGCACAGCTTGCGCCTGCAATGGACTTACTTCTTCACAAAAATTGATGATCAGATGTTGATCCATTTGTAATTTTATCATCAAGAGAATCTCTCCTTGAAAAAAATGTTTCTTTCTTTTCTGGGTTTTACAGATTGATTTTGTAAGGTCACCCATCCCTATACTATTCCAGGTCCAAGTGAGCTTAACTGTAGAGTTCATATGGAACCCAATTGTAAGACTACAACTAACTAACTTGACATCCCAAAGGTTTTTCGAAGCTCACCCATCCCTCTACTATTCCAGCCCCAAGTGAGCTTAAAAGCTTTAGAGTGGCATATCGAACCCAATTGTGAAAATAGAGACTAAAAGGAACTAACTTAAAAATCAAAAAGGTTTTTTTGTAAAGTCGCCCATCCCTTTATTATTCTCAGTTTCCAATTTGCAAAAATAATGGCATAATAGGAAGGCTATCAAACTTTAATTCATCCAAAAGGAACTGTAATTTGTTGAGTCTCATCCAATTCCAGTGACTTTAATGTAGATAAAATAGTAGGGTAGACAGCAGCAATATTATATACTGTAAGATGCATCATCAAATTCATCCAATTTCAAGGAATGTTTCAAAACCCAATTTGAGGAACTCTAAATTGTTCCAAGAATTTTACTTACAAGTACATAATGCACATCATTAATTCAAACTCTAACCAAGAAGAGAAAACCCCAGAATAGGCTTACACAACATACACCACCACCTAGGAAATGGTACATGGTAAATTTATTGGGGAAGGTTAGGGCCAATGGGTTTGTTCAGGTTCAGGGAACTTGGTGTTGAAAGAAAAGTGCACTTGAGCCTGGGAGGCAAAACCAAGTCCAAAATGGGAAATCTAAAGGTTGAAAGGAAAGAAATGCAAGGTATGAGGCTGTTCTATAGGTTGGTGTTAATGCTTACACTAGCCTTCTCCTTTGGAGGGAGGAATTGTGACTACCCTCACTTTGGGGGATCATGACAACTCTTAAATCCAGATTGCTAGTCAAAAGTGATGAAATCGATAGGGGTGAAAGCCTTGTGTATTGCTTGAAGTTAATGAGAATCTATTTTTCTAGTGATAGAAAGAGTCACAACCCTTGTTTTAAGTTACAACAAAAGCCTGAAGGAATGTGAAGATAGTTCAAAAATAAAGTTGAAAACTTGGTTTTCAATTACATGGGAATTTAACTATGGGACTTTAAACAAAAACAAAGTCTCATAACATTAATAAAAACATTATTTTAAAAAAAAACTCAGGGAGAGTGTCATAACCCTAACTTCGGTGTGCAATCAATTATTAAGAAGAATATAGCAAAGTGTTCATATGATGAAAAAAATTAGATGCTTTCCAATGGAATTAGTTAAGCAAGAGACAAAAACTCCATGCGATACAAAAAAAAGTGAAAACAAATTCCCATACATGAAATGGAAAATGTGTGGGAATCAAAGGGGGTCATTTTTTAGCCTTTCAAATGCATTCCACTTTTGGGAATTTGGAGTCCTAAGATGTATTGTAAGTTTGGAGCAAGGTTTGGGTGCTACAAAATCAAACCATTTTCAAATTGGACATTATTTAGATTGTTGGAAAGGCCTTGAAAATAAAATATATTATGAAATCTATAGAAAGAATTATAGCCCCCAAAAAAGTCAAGAATTCAACTACATGCTGCAACTTTAACTTTAGACTTGTGATGAAAGTTAAGGTATCACAAGGGGAGTAGGCAAAAAAAATGTCATGGGGTTCAAGTACACTAGCCAAAATGTGAAAATGGAACTGATTCCTAATTATCTCAATTGGATTCCCATTCTGAAAATTGGAGTTTTGTAAATGTTTCAGATTTTTTTACATGAGTTTAAATATAAACTTTGTCCAAATTAAGTTTTATTTATCTGTTATAAGTGCCTTAAAACACATAAATTAAAAATGAACTTTCATTCTTTATCCAAAAATCTAAAGCTCAAATTATGGCCAAAAGAATGATCAGGAATCAAAATACAATTTGACCACCAATCGCAGTAATTTGAAACATAAGAGCCAAATGAGCTCCAATTAGTAGTATTCATAATTTAACAAAATTGAGAATTTTTGAGATTCCCATTTTGGAACATTGAGTATTTTGGTCAATTCAATGTTATTTTGTTTGTCAATTAAAAGTGTAGTATAGGGGAGAGGAAAGTAGTGACTTTTCTCAAGTTCATGCCATGACAAGTCTTTTGAAAATTTGGTGTTCATGACTGGTTCATGTACCATTTCACTTCCAACTTGAATTAACCACCTTTCTTTTTGGTCTAAGCATGTTGATGTCATCTTCAGCTCATATTTGTGTGCTTGTATTAATCCCATCTTAGAACTCTCATTTCTTTTTACTTTCTCAAGAACAAAAAAGCACACCTTGAGTTTGCATTTTGCTACAAAACCAAAAATCAATTAATTTTTTACTTCGATCTCATTTAATAAACATTAAGGTGTATGTCATTGCGAAAATGATTGGCACCCGTTATTTCGATGATTTAGGGGTCAAATCATCTCCAAATCAAAAGATTTTAAACTTGTTGAAAAAAAATTCAACAAAAGCCACCAAATAACTGGGTTGCATGTTTAAAAAACCATGTTTTGATACAATTGCAATGCTTGTGTCCCAATTTTGAGAGCATTTTGAGATTCTCAAAAAATTATTTCATTTCAATACAGTCGTTAACATCATTTACAAAATATATTATAAAGAAAAAAATCATGGCTTCTCCCAAGTTTGAGTCACTTATAAAATATATTATAAAAAAGAAAATGATGGCTTTTCCCAAGTTTGAGTCATTTACAAAATATTATAAAGAAGAAAATTATGACTTTTCCCAAGTTTGAATCAGTATATGTTTTGTGTTTATGTGAATTGTTTGGGATTCATTTGTGCATTGTTTTGATTTCAATTTGCATTAACTATTTCTCTTTCTTAGCTTGTGCATATTGACTTGACTTTGAACTCGACATATTGAAATTTTCTTAGTCTTATCTTGGAGCTCACGCACTCTTTCCTTTGTCACATGTGTACAATTGAAAACACATCCAAAACTTTCTAAGTTTTTTCATTGCACTATATGAAACAAAAATTTCTACGATATCTTGTGGCAAGCCTTTGGCAATGCATCACTACCATCATCAATTTTCATGCCTTCAAATAAATGAATGCCTTCTTGCCCTACCTTTCCCTCACTTTCAAAAGGAAAAAAATTAGATCAATGTTTTATGAAATAGGTAATTAGTAGTTGGGGTGGTGGGTTAATACATTCATACCTAGCTTGGCATTTGTAAAAGAAAAACCTATGAAAATAAATGACCCCCCAATAATGTGGATGAAAAACATGAAAATTTTAAAATTATGGAACACAGAACCAACACCCAATCATCCCCATCTCATCGTTCTCCACCTAACTCTCCTCCCATGTTCATAACTCCACCCCATTTCCTCAACCCACCATAACAAACCCTTCATCCTATAAACTATGTACTTAAAATTTTATCAATAAAATAGATACCTAGATGAAAAAAAATCATCAAGAAATATGTACCTAAATTTTCATCAAGTAGTAGCATAAATTACATTCTAGACCAATACATATTATATGAATTGAAATACTAATAACTCAAGTATATTATGATTTGAGAGGAAGTACCTAAGTTTTCATAATGTAATGTTGTTGGTTGTTGTTCTAGTAACTTAGAAATAGTAATAGATGTTGTAGTATGAAATTGCAGAACAAACAAATGCATATAAGAATTCTTACAAAAATATGGTAAGGGTATGATCATCATTATGTCCCCGAGCATTCTTGATTCTTTGAATGTTTGACTTGCGGGTTATGCTACTGGAGCATACTAGTCCATACGAGTCATGTAGTGGTCTCATCCAATCCAACCAGCTACTCAACACTGCTATTCATAATGAAGGTGACGGTCTGACACTTTGTGAGAAGCTCTAACAAGGTTATAAGAGTGCACTTGTTTGCCACATTACCTTCCAATTGTTGTGGAGATTTCTCTGCATTTGTTGGGGGGCTTCCTAAGGGTGGGAATTCAGTAAATTCTGCATGCATAGATGTCATGTGCAGGCTGTACAACAAATCTCCCTCTCGATTTCAGGTTTCAATGATCAATTGGTGATTGATGTTGATTCTGATGGAGATTCAGTGCTAGGATTTCACTAGCAGGGGCTCATCTTAGTTGAACCCACAACATTGAAGTTTTGGCCCTTTGTTTCCAGATCGTGAGCCCCACTAAGTAGCACAATTGCTGGTTGTATATGTCTTGTTTTCATGTTGTTGAGACATGGGATATGTCTTTTGTGTCTCAGTTGCCCCAATACCATCTTGTACCAGCAATGCTACATGAGTTTGGAGAGCTTTCCTGTTCATACACTAGGACTTCCTTCACTTTTGTGAGACCCCAGTGCAAAGAGAGTAGAAGAGGCCTTAGTTCACATTTTTTGTGATGTCCGGTGGCACATGCCATCGTTTCTCTATTTGGCTTTGTATGACAATCCCAATGGCTATTGTTGGGGATAAACCCAATGGATGTTGCAAGCTTACTTCAAAATATTTATTAGAGGCACTATCTAACCTGTGCTAGTCCTTCATGATGATCTTAATCATGCCACTGCAAAAGGAAACTATCTTCTTTTAGGCATATGCACTGTCTAGTAGTTTTAGTCCTTCCTATATTCTGGTTTCCTTGCCCTTCCCCATTGATGCTCCTGAGCTTGCATCTTGCACTATCATTTGCACAGGTATGTGTTCTTATGGAGTCCATGTTTTGCATCCCATCAAGGGTGATGACTCCTTGTTAGGGTTTTGTGATTCTGTTTTGAACTAACATGACCCTCCTTCAGGTGCTTGGAGCATGCTTTGATGGGCAACAAGCTTAGAACAGCTAGAGTTGCTAGCAAATGAAGTGCATTATCTGGGTTGGGCCCACAACAGTCTTCCATGCAAAGGCAGGAAGAGAGAACAGGTGTAGGGGATAAGCTGGAAATGGCAATTTGGGCTTTTTGCAGGAGCCAAGGTCTACAGCAATGAGTTCCCAATGCATCTTCTGAAAATGCAATAAAACTGTGATGAGATATGCGAAGGAGCCACTGATATGGAGGATGCAACCTTAAATCAGTAATTGCTTTCAAGATGCATTACTATGGCATTTGTATCTATCTGACTTGGTTTTATGAAAGACAGGAGAGTCCTTTCAGTGTAATATTTTCACTTCGTCTGGAAAAATTAGTCAGTAAAATTTATGGGTAAGGTCTCAAACAATACATGGATAGCCCATCTTCACCAACTAGAATGCTGTTTCGAATTGCCAATCCAACTCATGAGCTTTATCTAAACCGACATTGAAGCAGAACATGCAAGATGTCGTTAAACTCATTCTGACATCATTTGAAACATTTGCAGAAGCACAAGCAAGAATGAGCAGATTGCACCATCTAATTTTTAAACTGATGGCTGTGTGATCCATATATCATCCCATTGTAGTGGCCAAAAATAAGACTGATGTTTTGTTTGCAGTGTACAGATTTGAGACTGAGGCGTCATTTCATGGAAAGTGAAATTCTAGTGTCCTGTCAAATCCCCTAATTTTTTTTCTTCAAAATTTGCACTTGAAGATCAATTCCCAAAGGGGCATTGATCAAAGCTTGGAATACTAGAGAAGGGTGCGTGCAGAATTTACAAGATCACATCTACAACTTTGTCTTGGATAGCAGGTGTAACAGGCTCAATGGAATCAAGTGTTTTTATGTGAGGAGGGGGAAGAGGAGGAGGAGGATTGAAAACAACAGGGAATTTTGTTACCCGGGGCTTGTCAGAAAGGATGTTGCGCTGTACTTGATGCACCTGGACTTTGGCAGGTGGATCTTCACGTAGATTCTCATCAACATATTCATTGCTGACATAATATCCCACTCTGATGAATTCTTGTCCCAAATAAGAACAAGTCAGCAGCAGCACTGTGACACCAATGATGTCTTCCTCTGGAATCTTATCTGGCTCTGGTGGCTCTGCCTGTTCACAACACCACCAGCTTTCTCAGCATTTAACATTCTCCAGTAACCACTTCTATCTTGCCTTTGGGCCTGCATTGAAATTTATGCAGACAAAAGAAGCACAAGAGAAAATATTGAACTTGCTTTCTTACAACTTCTGAGCATTCCTCTTTAATTCCATAAACATCTCCAACACATTTAACCAGATGCTACCAATGCAGCACATCATTGTTATCACAGACAAGACATTCAACAAATGCTAACAACTCCTTTCATAGAGTGGGGAAAGCAAAAGTTAGGATGACAACTATATAGTCTGCATGTCATAAGGAACTTGTACCCCAACAAAAGCAGAGATGAGGTTTATGGAAAGAAAAATATGGGGATCAGTAAGAAGAGAACAGAGGCATCAGGTACCTGGAAGACAAATCTGTAGTTCCCAACATTGACAGGTCCCACAAGGACACTCTCCAAGACCTGATCGTACTTCTCATCTTCAGCAGAGCCAACATAAATCAATTTCCATTCTAGATCTGCATATTGACAAGCCCAGCAACACAGTTACTCATCATCATGTTCTGGATCAAAAACACAAAGCAACCAAAGCGAATCTAAGATGGCACTATGAAGATCAACCACATTGCCAGAGAACTTAGAGCTTGAGAATTCTATGAAAATCGAGCTTGAGGATTCTTGACCTTATAATGAGGAAATCTTTTAGGGTTTACTGCAAATTCAAAAAGGTAGAAAGGTAGGGGGGAAACAAAAACCATACATACCATCTTGAAGAGGTAGCAGACATTCATACGAGATCTCAAATTGGAAAGGGTTTGTAAACATGGATGGGTTGTCCAACACTGTTACATTGGTCACATTCACTGCACTCATCTTCACTGCAACTGGAGCTATAGGTATTCTGCTTTCTCCTCTTCTCTGCTTTCCCCTTTCTCCTCTTCGCTGCTCACCCTTCCTCTCACACCCTTTGGTTGCTGCTATCCAGCATTATCCCCTCCCCCACTGCCCCGGCCCCGGCCTCCAAAAACAACAACCACTCCCTTCCCCTTCTTCACCCCAAAAGGTAATCACAGAACAACAATCTCCACGCCCTTCCTCATCCTCATGCCTCCAAATCTTCACAACTCCACTCAACTCCCAAACATTCTAATGATCCCCAATCTTCCAGAAACCACACAACCCACCCAAAAACTCAAAAAAAATAAAATAACAAATAACAAAACAAAAATCAAAACAAAAACAACAGAAACAACAATAACAACCACAACCACAATAAAAATACGAATGATATTGCTTTTGTCCTCAAATGGGTTGGCTTAAACTTTCTACAAAAGCTCCGGGAGAAGAAAACCAACAAAAAAAACAGGAGAATTAGCGAGTAATCAATCAATCTAGAGATGGGTGAGCAAGAAAAATAATAATTGCAGTAGAGATGTAGGAGAAGTGGGAGATTGGAGCAGAGAACGAAAGAGGAAGAGAGAAGCAGGAAATAATATGTTTGTATGGCGCCATTTCAAAGCTCTTCTCCTTCCCGCGGTTACGTTCCCGCGGTCTCCATCTCCCGCGCAGGAAGACAGCCCTTCTCTCTCTCTCTCGCTCTCTCTCGCTCGCGCGCTCGCCTTGCGTGCGCGCGCGGCGTCGTCTCCATCCGTCCGGCTTCCGTCCGTCCAGCACACACCAGTGCAGCAGGAAGGATGGATGATAAGTAGGTAGGAAACATTTTTCTGTTGGGTTCCAGTTCCCTAACTAACCATGGTTGTTACCTCAGTTGCTTTTGTTTTAAGTTACTAACTACCTACTAATTCATCATTAATCCTTGTCAGTAATTAAGTTGTCAGGATTTTTAATGTGAATGTAATTTAATGGGATATTTGTGAGCAAGTAACATGATCCTCCTAATGTGAAAAAGGTTTATGATTTCTAGTGATTTACACTTTGAATATCTTGTGTTTGTGCTTTGGAGTCTCATTCTTGATTTTTTTTTTAAACCTAATTTTTTTGTGACACATATTGTGTGTTTGTTTGTTGAATTGAATATTATCTTGTTTGTTCTATTTATGATTTTTTGTATGCAAATTCTTTTGCTTAACTTTTGGGCTTGGATTCTTTCAACATGAAAGTGAGGGAGATTTATTATGTGTGTGTGTGTGTGGTAATTTCACAAGAGTTTATTTTGATATGTTGTTATAGACAACTAGGATAAACAAGCTAGTGATTGAACACTTAGTGGCTTAGCCATGTCCCTCACATTCAATCTACCTATTTTCCACCTATGCTCTCAAAATAAAGTATAGACCACTAGAAAGTGCACCCATGGTCGTTTGAATTGCTCAAAACAAGCTGAAGACAAGGAAGACATATTCCTATCAATTGAACATCTCAACGGCATGATTTGGGGGGTAAAAAATGATTTAAAAAAATGGATTGTACACATGGGAGCCCATGATGGTTGTTTAGTCATCTAAAACCAAACAATCACTCGAGCACTAATGAACATTGACTACTACTCCCATATTGAACTAGATGAAGATCCCAATGATCAACATCCTCAAAATAAGTGTTCACTTATGAACATATGCCAAGGTTCAAATCGCATGCAACATAGGGCTTTTAGATTGACGATAATGGGTAAATAATGTTCCTATTCACCAAATTTGCCACTCTTATTCCAAATGTTTATGGGCACAAATTTTTCCTCACCCTCCATGCATTTGCCTCTTAATCACATTGTGAATTCATGATTCCATCTTCCTGTAAGCTTGATCCTTTGTTTTCTTTTCATCTCCTTTGGAAAGAAATTTAAAACTTTTGATCCTCTTAGCTTGTGTTGTGAGGTACCTTTGGCAAATTTGTGTTGTGAACAGGTTGATCTTCTTGACAATCCATGGCAATGGCGGTCTTATGGCAATGGCAATCCCATGTTGTGAACAACCATGATGGCAATTTGATGTTATGAACTTTCGAAGTTAAAACCATTTTATTTTCTCTCTTTGTTGTTGCTTTCAATGCCTCTTTTAACGGTGCTTGTACTCTTTCAATTCTCAACATGGTGTCCTCTCTGAGCTTAACACCTTTCTCTCAATTGTTGTTGTTGGTTTATTTTTTCAGTTCAACATTTTCCCTCCTTTTTCTTAGCTAATATTGTTGGTCCTCTTTGAAATTTCATTTTGTATCGGTGGTTTTTTCTCCAAAATTGATGCCTCTCTCTCCTTTCCTTGAACTATTGTTAATCCCCTCTCTTTGAATTATTGCCATTCTTCTCCTCTCTCTAAGTTAGTGCTACTCCTCTTTCTCTCTAAGTTGCTAGTCCTTTCCTCTTTCTAAGTTGGTGTTGATCTTCTCCTCTCTCTAAACTATTGGTCCCCTCCTATTTTCAAGCTCATGTTGTTCCTTTCGTTTTTCTGAATTGCTAGCCCTCTCCTTTTTCTAAGTTGGTGCTACTTATTTCCTTTCTCTAAGTTGTTGGTTTTCTCCTCTTTATGAGTTGTTGGTCCTCTCTTCTTTCTAAGTTGGTGTTATTCCTTTCCTCTTTTTCTGAACTATTGTTCTTCTCTTCTCTTTGAATTGGTGTTGTTCCTCTCCTTTCTTTAAATTATTATTGTTCCTCTCCTCTCTTTGAGCTAACAATGTTCCTCTCCTCTTTCTAAGGTGTTGTTGTTCCTTTCCCTTTTTAAGATGTTCCTTTCTCTAAGCTCGACACCTTTTTTTTTCCTCAACTATGGATGGTGGTCCTTTTTTTTTTTCAATTGTTGCTACTGGTTTTCTCTCCTTTCTCAATGCTTTTTTCTCCTTTCTTTTCTCTCTTGAAGTTATTTTATTTAAATTGTTAGTCCTAGTGATCCATCAATGTCGCAACACCACTTTGGCCAAGTGTGGGGGTGAAGCCCAACACTCCCAAAGTTGGGGACTTGGAGTCATCCGGGACTCCCGAATGTTTAGGGTTCGACAGCAAGGCCCAAAACACCTCGCATTGAGGTGTTCTTGGTGTCACTGGAAAGGTCTTGAAGCGTAGATATCGAAAATGGCCTTGCATTGGCCATTTGGACATCTGTAACCCAAGTTATGGGCAAAAGAAGGGCCGGGAGTCAAACTGGCAATTTGACTCCCGACTATTAAAAGTCGAGAATCGACCTCTTCCCGACCTCCAAATTGAGACTGCGATACCTCGTTGGAAAGATCTCGACGAGGGCTACAAGTTTGGTTGAGACCTCGTTGCGATCAAACTTTGCAGTCGGGAGTTATGAGCTCTCAAAGTCTCGGGACTCCAACCGAGACAGTTTCGGGACAATTTCGGGACTCCAACTTGGGGTCCCGGGAAAAAGAGCCATTTGGATGTAGCCTCAACGGAGCGTTGCAGAGAATACTATATGGGGGAAGGTGGTGGTTTCCCCCGAGTCCGGGCCGTGGTGAATCTTGTGGTCCAAAGTGCCCGTGGCTTGTCCCAACACCCAAGGGTGTCCCGGAATGTGAACTAACCACTTTGTGATTTGTTTTGGATGCAGATTCAAGCTTGATCTACTAGTCCCTATTCCTAGTCTAATCTCGGGACTTCTAGCACGCCCCTCTACCCCTTTATAGTGCTGGAAGTCGGGAGCGCCTTCCGAGTCTCAACTTTCCGCAACTACACTTTGGTGAACCCTCAAGTGGGTTCACCCCGGGACTTGGGAGTGTGTCAATCAAATTCTACTTTCTGCTCATCTAAATCTTGGCGCTACTAGTTACTCCCCTTTTTTTTAGTCAATGGAAGGTATCAACCTTGTTGTTCAATGCCCTTGTGCATGTTGCCTAACCTTTGCCTATAACCTTACATGTTGTTGAACTCATGTTGTGCAACCTAGATTCATGCCCATGTACATGTGTAGATCTGCTCATAAACATGCTTGAAAATTGTGGTGAAAGTGGTGACCCATTTTAACTACAACCAGTGGATTCCAAACTATAATGAATTATGCTCTAACACACTTCTCAATAGTTTTTCAAGTTGTTTGATATGTTATAGAACCCAATTCTATTGTTCATTTCATTCATTTATTTTCGTTTTTTGATTTATTCTGTAACTTCCTTTTCCATTACTTTTTTCCTCATGATATTTAAATATTCATAACATGTGACTAAAAGTAAACAATTTATGGTTTTTTTTTTTTTTTTAAATAAA